>Ga0207906_1000201_pt1 | contig 34664 bp, 24 predicted proteins | sample LinPmetageLP37_FD_184050 | JGI IMG/M metagenome (GOLD analysis project Ga0207906, IMG submission 184050) | Marine viral communities from the Pacific Ocean - LP-37 (SPAdes) | ecosystem: Environmental > Aquatic > Marine > Oceanic | place: Pacific Ocean | collected 2010-06-16 | reverse complement strand
TTGCCGATGACTTCGATACGATCAATCCAGTACTGGAGGTAGGCGGCATACTCAGCAGCCTTGGTGCTGGCGGAGGTGACCCGCAAGACATTGGGCAGCGTGCTGTATTCACGCTTTTTTTCATCCAGTTTGGCTTGCAGGCTGGCAAATTCTGGCGTCATGGCAGGCGGTGATTGCACGGCGGCATCACCCTCTTTGGCTTCTTGAGCCGGTTCTGTCGGTGCGCTTTCACCATGGGTGGTTGATATCAGGGTGACCGCGTCCCGAGGTGTCTGTTGCCGCTGTTGTTCGAGTAGAGAGGCCGGGGACTGCTGTTGTTGGGCGCTGAGCTCCGGGCGCTGATCGGTGGTGAGCAAGTCCATCTCCTGCTCTTTGCCGCTGCCCTGTTGCTGTTGTTGGGCGAGGAAGTCCGGTGTTTCGTCGATAATGTCATGGTGATGTTGGGCCAGAGTCACTTCCAGAGTGGGAGCCGGTGATTGTTGTTGCTGGAGTTTAAAGCCGATACCAAAAATAATCATGGCGTGGATGGCCACAGCCAGGAAGATTGAAAACCCCAACCGATCGGACTGGTGCTCTGGTTGAATTTCCGGCATGGCGACAGGCATCAGATCAGTCTTGCCTCTATCGCATCCATCAGTTTGCCGCCAATATCGGTAGACTCAGCCCGGTCAATTTCCCGTGCACAGGTGGGACTGGTGACATTGATTTCCGTCAGATAGTCGCCGATCACATCCAGCCCGGCAAACAAAATGGCTCTCTCCCGCAGCACTGGACCAACCTGTGCTGCAATCCATTGATCTCTTTCGGTGAGCGGTTGTACTACGCCTCTGCCGCCCACAGCTAGGTTGCCTCTGATGTCACCTTCAGGTGGGATTCTGGCCAGGGAAAAGGGTATCGGTACACCATCCACCATCAGGATGCGCTTGTCACCCTGGCGAATCTCGGGAATGAACTTCTGTGCCATGATGGTGCGACTGCCATTTATGGTCAGTGTCTCGATGATGACGTTGATATTCGGGTCATCGGCACGAACTTGAAATACGGCGGTGCCACCCATGCCGTCCAGGGGTTTATACACCACATTATTGTGGGTCTTGTGAAATTGCTTGAGCATCACTGCATCGCGGCTGACCAGCAGAGGGGGCGCACATTGAGGGAACAGCGAGGCAAACACTTTTTCGTTGCAGTCTCGCAACCCCTGGGGTTTATTGACGACCAGTACGCCAAGTTTTTCCGCCGCTTCCAGCAGGTAAGTGGAGTAGATGTACTCGCTGTCGAAAGGCGGATCCTTGCGCATCAGTATGACATTCAGTTCTGACAGGGGTCGTCGTTGGGGCTCATCCAGCGAGAACCAGTCCAGCAGATCATCTCTGACCCTGAGGGGGGTCATCTTTGCGGTGGGTTTACCGCTCTCCAGCGCAAGGTCGGATTGCTCCATTAGCATAAGCTGCCAGCCGCGCTTCTGAGCCGCGAGCAATAGCACCAGTGTGGTATCTTTTTTCGGGTTGATGCCATCGATGGCATCCATGACCACGCCGAGTGTCCTCGTCATAATTGTTACCTGTGTCACGCCATCAGGGTTGGCATGTTATTTATGATAGCCATGCGGGTTTGCGATTCATGGCAGTAACTTAAGGCCAGTGCCATGTCAGCGCAATACCTGAGGTTGAAAATGGTGCCCGGTGGCCAATCCCAACAGGCGGTTATAGATAAAACCTCATGATTGTGTTACATAAGTCCATCCAGGTGGCACGGACTTATGGCAATCAAAAATTGGGACAAAGAACAATGGAAGAGCAATTAAACGGCCTTAAAGTGATGGTCATTGATGATAGCAATACCATCCGCCGTACAGCAGAAACGCTGCTGAGCAAAGCTGGGTGCGAGGTGATTACGGCTATTGATGGTTTTGACTCGCTTTCCAAGATTGCCGATACCAGGCCTGATATCATTTTTGTCGATATCATGATGCCACGACTGGATGGCTATCAGACCTGTGCCCTGATCAAGAATAACAGCCACTTTAAATTTACACCCGTCATTATGCTGTCGAGCAAGGATGGCTTGTTTGACAAGGCAAAAGGGCGGATTGTGGGGGCTGATGATTACCTCACCAAGCCATTCAGCAAAGCTGAGCTATTTGAGGCGCTGGAGAGGTTTGCTCCCCGAGCAGCTGCCCCGGATGCAACAGCGGAACAAACTACCGATATCCCGGATGGGGGCGCGTATGGCGAGAGTACTGATCATTGATGATTCGCCCACTGAGACACATCGACTCACGGGCATGCTGGAAAAAAATGGCTATGAGGTGCTGGCGGCAGATAGTGGTGAAGCCGGTTATAGCATGGCCCTGAGAGAGCAACCGGATGCCATTTTGATGGACATTGTGTTGCCCGGTGTCAATGGTTTTCAGGCGACCCGCCAGTTGAGCAAGGCCAGCGAGACAGAGCATATTCCCGTGATCATTGTTACCACCAAGGATCAGGAAACCGATAAGGTCTGGGGTATGCGCCAGGGTGCCAAGGCCTATCTCACCAAACCAGTCAATGAAAAAGATCTCATCAGTATTCTGAAGGAAGTAATCCGTTGAATACGGGTTGCTAGAGAGCCATGGTCAGTTCACCGTTCAATACGCTTCTATCCCTGTCGCAGCGGTTTAATAGCACGCAACGCGGGTTGCCAGCGCAGCAGGATATCGTCCCATCCTGCAAGGTGGTGTGCTTTTCCATACTCGGTATCAATCTGGTAGTTGCATTGGAGGAGCTCACCGAAATTGTTGAATTGCCACAATACACGCGAGTGCCCAGGGTGAAGCGCTGGGTGCTGGGAATAGCAAACCTGCGGGGAAGATTATTGCCTATCGTCAAACTGTCTGCGTTCCTGGGTGACAAATTATCCGGTTCAGCAAAGCAGCAGCGGGTGATGGTGATTGATATGATGGGTATGTTTGTTGGTCTGACAGTTGACCGTGTTTATGGCATGCGCCATTTCAAGATAGATACATATACCAGAAACCTGAATGATATCCCCGACAGGCTCGCGCCATACGCAGACGGGGGTTTTGTCCAGTCGGATGGTACCTGGATTTTGCTGCGTCCCAGCCAGTTGCTGGCAGACCGGCGTTTTACCGAAGTGGCGGCCTAGCTGGCCGCCCAGAAAAATTTGTGCGGGTCTGCCAAGGGTAGCCGCAACACAGGCTTGGAGTGATATTCACATGAAAACGGCGGTCAACAAATCCAAAAATAAATCTCTGATCACCTTTTTGTCGGTGCTGTTGATGGCGGTGGTCGTTTTTCTCGGCTTCAACCTGTTGATGGTCTTCAATCAAAATGCCAGGGATCAGGAAAGTTTGCAGCTAACGTCAGAGTTGCGGGCGCTGTCCTACCGGCTCGTCAGTTTGTCCCGGGAATCAACCGCGGGCAACGAGGGAGCATTTGATGAGCTGCAGGGTTTGGTTGATCGCATGCAGGAGAGCTGGGGCAAACTGCATGGCAACCTGGTGGATGAGGTGGCTGCCCCTCCATTGGATGCTCTTTCGAAAGTTTGGGTAACTGCCCAGCAAAACGCCCGTACGATTATTGACAATCAGGACACTGTCATCTTCCTCAATAAGGTTGCTGCCACCCTGAATCAAAGTCTGCCAGAGTTGCAACAGGAACATAGGGAAGTGGTGGATATTCTGCTGGCCAGCAGAGCGCCTTCTGAGCAAGTGGCGGTTGCGCAGGCGCAAATCTGGCGTGCCGAGAGAATTGGCCGCAATGTGGACAAAATGCTGGCCGGTAGCGCCGATGCAAAAACGGCCGCTGACCAGTTTTCCCGCGATGTGAAAATGTTTGGGCAAGTACTTTCAGGCATGAAGAATGGCGATGCCGGTCTGGGTATCAGCCCTGTTACTGTCCCCCGTGCAAGAGAGAATCTGGACCGCAGTACAGAACATTTTGCGTTTGTCAGCAGTTCCATTCAGGAAATTTTTGATGCTACCCCGGCGTTCTTCAGCGCCAGTCAGGCAAGTAAGAGCATCCTTGATGAATCGCCTCTTCTACAGGAGCGCATCAACAATATCTCCGATGCGATCGCCGCGCTGCCGCAGAGCCGCAGTTTTACCTATCAAACAGCGCTGTATGCCGGGGTCATCGGTGTGATTATCATAGCGTTAATGGGTGTGCTGATCTCAGCGGAAACCCGCCGCCGGCTTCAGGAAACGGCGATGGACAACAAGCAGAACCAGCAGGCGATTCTGCGTCTACTGGATGAGATCGCCGGTCTTGGTGAAGGTGACCTTACCAGCCATGCCACTGTCACCGAGGATTTTACCGGTGCAATTGCAGACTCCATCAACTACGCCATCGACCAGCTGCGGATCCTGGTGGCTCAGATACAGGACACCTCTGAAAACGTCTCGGCCGCGGCCAATGAAACCCGGGCCACGGCGCTGCAACTGGCTGACGCCTCCGAACATCAGGCGCAGGAAATTGCCGGCGCCTCGGCAGCCATCAACGAAATGGCCGTCACGATTGATCAGGTATCGGCAAACTCCGCCGAATCTGCCTCGGTGGCAGAAAAATCAGTCTCGATTGCCAAGAAAGGTGCCGAGGTGGTACAGAACACGATTGGTGGTATGGATACGATTCGTGAGCAGATTCAGGATACATCCAAGCGCATCAAGCGACTGGGGGAGAGCTCCCAGGAAATCGGTGACATCGTGTCACTCATTAATGACATTGCTGATCAGACCAATATTCTTGCACTCAACGCCGCTATACAGGCCTCGATGGCTGGTGATGCGGGACGTGGCTTCGCGGTGGTTGCCGACGAAGTCCAGCGTCTTGCCGAACGTTCTGCAGGTGCAACCAAGCAGATCGCCTCGTTGGTGAAAACCATTCAGACTGACACCAATGAAGCCGTCAGCTCCATGGAGCAAACGACCTCCGAGGTAGTAAGGGGGGCGGAGCGGGCCCATGCTGCGGAGGGTGCCCTGGAGGAAATCGAAACCGTCTCGGCCGATCTTGCGGAACTGATTCAGGATATCTCCACGGCGGCCAAGCATCAGGCCACGACCGCTGGACACATTTCCAGAACGATGAACGTGATTCAGGATATTACCTCTCAGACCCTTTCCGGTACCAATAATACGGCCCAGTCCATTGGTGAATTGGCAGAGCTGGCCGTTGACCTGAGAAACTCGGTCTCCGGGTTCAAGTTGCCTGCCTCCATGGAGCGCCATCATCCCCAACAAGAACCGAAGCAGGTCGGGGATTTTAATGAATATGCTTTCGGCGATGATGTGCTTTTCGAGGATGCTGCTGAAGATGAGTTTCTTGACCATATCGCTGAAGACGTGCCCGCTGATGGGACTGACGACCCCGAGGACAGCGCTGCAGACAAACCGTCTGGCCAAGTCCGTCAGCCCATGCGTGCTACAAGCTTAAGCGAGGATGAAGCCGACGAAATAGAAAAGGCGATGTATAAAGGACAAACGTCCTCGCCTGAAACGGCCCAATCAGCAGATGACAGTGAGCGCTTATCAAACGCCGACGATAATGGCAGCTACGATGAAGAGGAAATTCTCAAGTCACTGCAGTCAGATGATGGCGATATGGACTTCGACCACCTGGCCAGGGAACTGGATGAAGATGAAGACTTCTCTGCAGAATGGGAAGAGCATACCGGTGATCAGGCGGGCAACAAGGAGAAGAAAAAACCATATTCTCCGGATAGCCAGGTCTGAGTGATGGCGGAATTTTCCGATGGACCCCGCCATGGAATTGACTGAGCGAAAATTCAGACATTGGTGCCGTTTGGTTGAATCGCACACCGGTATTACAGTCAGTGATTGCTGGGCGGATTTTGCCCGTCGCCGAATGGTTGAACACCAGTCTTTTTCCCGGCAGCCCGAGGATAGCGGGGAGAGCCTGCAAGCTCTGGTGGATCGCCTGTTGATCAAGGAAACACGGTTTTTTCGTCATCCTCCTTCGTTTAATTATGTGGCAAGGGTGCTCTCGGGTGATTCAGATGTTTCTGAGTCTGACTCTCAACCGGAACCGCCGTCCGGGTTTAGTCTGTGGAGCGTCGGTTGTGCCAGTGGTGAGGAGGCGTATTCGCTGGCAATGCTTTCAGAGCAACTCTGTCAGGCAGGTAAATTGTCTTCCCCGTTTCGTTTGTTGGCCACGGACCTGTCCCGGTCGGCTCTGGATATCGCCAGGCGCGGCGAATATCTGCGGAGCCGACTGAGGCATCTCAATGCCATGCAGCAGGGCTGGTTTGAATCAGCGAGTGATAAATTCCTGCGCGTCAGGGCAACCCTCAAAAAGCGCGTTGTTTTCGCCCAGCATAATCTGCTCGATCCGCTACCAGGCAAAACCTTCGATGTCATCTTCTGTCAAAACCTGCTGGTTTATGTCGCACCAACACGCAGAAAAATGCTACTGGAGAAACTGGCGGGTGCCCTCAAACCGGCTGGCCGTCTGATTCTTGCTCCCGGTGAGTTTTTTGGCACGCCACCGAAAGTGCTGATACGGGACCGTTGCGATCCCGCTGTGCTCGCCTATCGGCGCTCCCCCAACCCGGCGCGGGGGCATTAAATGGCGCTGACCGGAAGATTGCATGGGCTGACATGGCTTGCCGATGAGGTCGATGCCACCTTGAAGCTCGCCTGTGAGGCGTTAGAGTCTTTTTTGGCGGACTCAACTGATACCGCAAGTATTCGCCGTTGTGTTGACTACATTCACCAGATAAAGGGATCTCTGAAAGTTGCTGACTGTTACGGTCCTTTGCTGCTGGCCGAGGAGATGGAGGTACTTGCCGATCGTATTCTCGAGCGGCGCATAACGGCTGTGGCCGATGGTTGTGATGTCCTGGTTCAGGCCATGCTGAAACTGCCAAATTACCTGCGACAGGTGATGGCTACCCGTCGGGATAACCCGGAGTCATTACTGCTTCTGCTAAATGAGTTTCGGGCGGTCAGAGGTGAACCGTTGATCTCGGAAACCTCTTTCTTCTCGCCCCATATTGAAGCATCCCGGCGGCTCAGCAAGCCGTATGACCGTCAGCCTGACCCGGTGGTCATGGCCAACCTGCTGCGCAAATTACGGCAAATGTATCAGTACGCGCTACTGGGGTTGCTCAAAGGGGAAAAAATTGAGGAAAACTTCAGCTACCTGGACAAGGTCTTCTCACGGCTCAAGGAGCTGAGCAAGGGGATGCCACGGGAACCACTGTGGAATGTCGTACTGGCACTGCTTGAAGGCATCGCCGGCCGGGATATTCCGCTTGGCTATGCCCTGAAGATGTTATTGAGAGAGCTGGAGGGTGAAATCCGTCGACTGGCGCAGGCGGGCTATGACGGGTTAACTCAGCCACTGCCAGAGGTACTGTTTAAAAACCTGTTGTTTTATATCGCCTTTGCCCGCAGCAAGGGCCCCAGAGCTATTGCAGTCCGGGAGGATTACCGTCTTGATCAGTCACTGCCCAGCGATGTCACCATAGAGGATACCGAAGACGGTCTATCACCTGTTTACGCACCCGATGCCGCCCGGCTGATTGTGTCGGCGCTGGATCAGGACATTGAGCAGTTCAAAGAATGTCTGTCCCGGTTGGTAGAGGAACATGATACTCGACCGGCACTGCTCGATGAATCCGGAGATCGGCTGAAAAAACTGGTTGATGCCGTGACCATGTTGGGCCGGCCAAGGCAGCGTGAGTTGCTGGAGGAGGCTTTAGCTCAGCTGCAACTGTTTATTGCTGATCCGTCAGTGGACTCCCCTCATCCAGCGGCGGTGGCCAATTGTCTGGTGGAGGCGCAAACCGGTTTACACGGTTGGTTGGAGCTCAACAAGCAGCTGATTGAGGGTGGTGCTGTCGGTCAGGAGATGCAGGTTGAGGTGAACCGTGCCCAGGCGGCATTGCTGGCAGAGGCCAGGCGCACGCTCGATCAGGTCAAAGAGATCATTGTCGACTTTATTGCCTCGCAATGGCGGCGGGACAAGCTTGATGGCCTATCCAAGCTGGTTACCGATGTGCGGGGGGCGCTGTTGATACTCGAGCTACCCCGAGCAGTAGCGGTTCTCGATGCCTGCAACCGCTTTCTCGAAGAGCAGGTGTTGTCTGCCCGGAGTGTGCCCAACTGGAATATGCTCGATGCCCTGGCTGAGGCAATCACCGGTATAGAATACTATCTGGAAGTGCTCGATCAGCAGGATCGAGAAGCTGAGCAATCCATTCTCGATTTGGCCGAACAAAGTATTGTTCGCCTCGGTTACTCGCTTGCTGCAGGGGCGGGCACTCGCCATGATGCTGACAATATCGCTGTTGAGCCCTTGACTGAATATCCGCTTACTGGGGCGTCACAGGGTGATGAGCAGCCAGAAACTGTTGGCGCTGATGCGGTCGACCGGGAAATCATTGATGTTTTTCTGGAAGAAGTAACTGAGGTGCTGGCGACGCTCGATGATACCTATCAACAATGGGTTGATTCCCCCAGTGCAGAGCAGCCGGTTATTGAAATGCGCCGGGCCTTTCACACCCTCAAGGGGGGTGGGCGCATGGTGGGTGCAGATCAGCTTGCCGGCATAGCCTGGGCGGTTGAGCATCTGCTTAACCGATTGATTGAAAAAAGAGTAGCCATTACCCCGACCCTGATGGCGGTTGTCGGACTGACCAAGGATGTGCTGCCCGATCTGGCCGAGGCCTTTTCTGAACAAACTGATTACAGCCGCCCCGAGTATGTCGCCCAGCTGGTAATTGCAGCTGAGGCACTGGCCAGGGGTGAAGAAACGGCCCTGCCCGATAGCGTTGATGATTGTCACGACAGTGACGCAAAGGAACCTTCCCCGGCAATGGTAGGTGGCAATGCGGTGGCGGATGCAGAGCCGGACGTTGATGGCGATCATCCGTTGGTGCCGAACGCAAAAGATCTTGAGTTGCTGGAAATCTTTGCCGAAGAGGCAGTGGATTATCTCGATGTCATCAAACATTTTGTGCTGGAGCAGCGTCAGCAGGCCCCGGTCTATTCACCGCCCACCAGTGCGCTGCAGAGCGCCCTGCACACACTGAAGGGCAGTGCCCGAATGGCCGGGATTGAACCCATTGGCGACCTTGTCGCGCCACTGGAACATTTCATCAAGGAGCTGTACAACTACCATCTCGAGGTGACGGACGAAATTGTCAACCTGCTTGATGATGGCGCGAGTTATTGCACATTGTCACTTTCGTCCGTCCATGAGTTGCAGCGGGTGGAAAGTATTCCTGAGCTCCCCGTGTTTCTCGAACGGCTGACGGCACTGCGCGATCAAATCATGTCCGCTATCCTCAGTGATGAGACAAGACCCTCCCTAAAGGTTGATCCCGATTTCCTCAATCTGCTGATGACCGATGGCATGCAGCGCCTGCTTGAGGCAGATCAGTACCTCAGGCAATGGCGGGATCAGCCGGAGGATTTCAGTCTGCTGACAGGTTTGCAGGACGAGCTGGAAGGGTTGGCCCCTGCCGCTGGTCGTGCGGGAATGCCGGGTATGCAGGAGCTGGCAGCAGCATTGAGCCAGTTCTATCGACGGCTCGTGGAGATGCGTCTATCCCCTTCTGATGCACTTCTGGATACTGCAGCCGAAGGGCATGAGCTGTTGTTGGCAATGGTGGATGCCGTGGCCGCCAATCAGGACTTGCCGAACCCGCAAAATGCGTTGCTGCAACGGTTGGAGTCCCTGTCCCGTCCAGCGGCGGCAGAAGTCTATGTACCGGGTCAGCCCTCCCCGGCAGAGGCCACTGACTTATCCCCTGCGGTGGCCGCCGTTGAGGAAATGCCTGGGGTAGCCTCTCCAGAACCAGAACCAGAACCAGAACCAGAACCAGAACCAGAACCAGAACCAGAACCAGAACCAGAACCAGAGCCAGAGCCAGAGCCAGAGCCAGATTCTGCCCCACCTGCAGTGGTTTCTGTTGAGTCAGATGTGGCTGAAAGCAGGGACCTCCCGGCGCTGGAAACTATGCCGCTTGACCGTGAAAAGATCGATCTGGACATTCTTGAGATCTTTATCGAAGAGGCCAATGAGCTGCTGGAAGACATTGATCGCTGTCTGCAGGACTGGCAACAGGATTGGCAGAGTCGTGAGGCAGTGGAGTCACTCAAGCGATCGCTACACACGCTCAAGGGCGGTGCCAGAATGGCCGGGCTGCAGCAGCTCGGTGAGTTGAGCCATGATTTTGAAACTGACATCCTCGCCGTCGAACATCAGCGCGATCGGCTGGACGAGGCAGTATTCAGCCGGTGGCTGCACAAGCAGGATCAGCTCCAGTCGGCACTGATGGCAGCCAGAGCATTGCTCGGCAATGACGGTGAGAGTGCGCCCTCGGCAGAACCAGTAGTCGAGCTGGTAGAGAAGACGGTTGTCGTGGGGGAATCACCCGAGGTCAACCAGATTCCTGCCCAGCTACGGGCCAGTCTCACTGAAATACCCGGCATTACTCCTCCTCAGCGCCCAGCGGCTGCATCCACGGAAATGGTCAAAGTGTCAGCCCCGCTACTGGAGAGTCTGGTGAATCTGGCGGGTGAAACCAGTATCTCACGGGGCCGGGTTGAGCGTGAGATCAGTGATTTTTCGGTTACGCTCGATGAAATGGGTTCCACCATCACCCGCCTCCGGGATCAGGTTCGGCGTATTGGCGTCGAAACAGAAGCGCACATGATGCTCCGGCAGGAACAAATGGAGGCGATGCAACCTCCGGAGGGTTTTGACGCACTTGAAATGGACCGTTATTCCCAACTGCAGCAATTGTCACAGGCGTTGCTGGAATCTGCGTACGATATTCAGGATCTGAAGGAAACGCTGGTAGGCAAGGCCAGGTCTGCAGAGGGGCAGCTGTTGATTCAGTCGCGTATTAACACGGATCTTCAGGAGCGGTTGATGCGCACCCGGATGGTGCCGTTCAGCCGGATTGTGCCCAGGTTGCGCCGGATGGTCAGGCAGGTCAGTGATGAGGTGGGGAAGAAAGTTGAACTGCAGTTGATCAATATAGACGGTGAGATGGACCGCTCTGTCATGGAGCAGATGCTGGCCCCACTGGAACATATGATTCGCAATTCCATTGACCATGGGATTGAGTCTGCAGCAGACCGCCTTGCTGCCGGAAAACCGCAAACCGGGGTGATTTCTGTGGGATTGGCCAGAGAGGCCGGCGATATTCTCCTGCTGTTGTCCGATGACGGCGGCGGGCTTAATGTCGAAGCCATTCGCCATCGGGCGATTGAGCAGGGTTTGATTCCCGGGGACAGCCCGCTGGATGATCAGGACGTCATCGAGTTTATTTTTCAGCCGGGATTTTCCACATCGAACAAAGTAACCCAGGTTTCCGGTCGCGGTGTGGGCATGGACGTGGTCAACAGCCAGGTACGCGAACTGGGGGGATCCGTGCAGGTCGTCACTGACCCCGGCAAGGGTACCCGTTTTATTGTGCGATTGCCGTTCACGGTGTCGGTTAACAGAGCGCTGATGATTGAGGTGGGTAACGAGTTGTATGCGCTTTCCCTGAGTAGCGTGGATGGTGTCGTCCGAGTCAGCCCGGTAGAGCTTGAATACTACTATCTCTACCCTGAGGCGCGCCTCGAATATGCCGGCGAGTACTACGAAGTGCTCTATCTGGATAGTCTGTTGCACCATCGCTCAACCCCGAAACTGGATATGGAAAGCCAGTCGGTATTCCTGATTCTGGTACATACTGAAACCCGCCATTTCGCCATTCAGGTAGATGGTCTGGCGGGTAGCATGGAAATTGTAGTGAAAAGTCTTGGTATCCAGCTCAGCAAAGTGCCCGGGTTGACGGGTGCCACGGTGATGGGCGATGGGCGGGTTGTGGTCATTCTGGATCTATTGGCGCTGCTGCGCAGCCGCTTGATGACCACATCTGTTGCAGACAGTGAAGAGATTGGTGAACCCGAGACATCGTCTCCTGTTGCCACTGTAATGGTCGTGGATGATTCCGTGACGGTGCGCAAGGTGACCAGCCGGTTTTTGCTGCGGGAAGGTTTTTCCGTGATTACGGCGAGAGATGGCCTTGAGGCGATGACCCTGCTTCAGGAACACAGGCCGGATCTCATGCTGCTGGATATCGAAATGCCGCGTATGGATGGCTTTGAAGTAGCGCGTCGCGTCAAGGGCAGCAGCGAGCTGAAACAAATACCGATTATCATGATTACCTCAAGGTCGGGTAAAAAGCACCGGGACAGGGCTTTCTCCCTGGGTGTCGAGCACTACATGGGTAAGCCCTACCAAGAGCAGGAGCTATTGAAAGCCATGGCCAATCTCATGCCCGTAGCAACTGAATCAGGAGAATAGTTGTGCTGTTTGCTATCCGGATAAAAGGCGTGTCCTTAGGCGTCATTGCCCCAGAAAAAGCTATAACTGCTGAGGGGGGCAAGCGGTGAGCAAACCGGTCATCGATAATCCGTTGTTGCCCGATGAAGTGGACAGCCTGCTTGTGTCGCTCAGCGGTCACCGCCTGCTGGTTCCCATGGCAGCGGTTGCCGAGATTGTTCAGCAGGTTGACTGTCAACGGGACGATCAACAACCCCCCTGGTTGCAGGGCTGGATAAGCTGGCGAACCGAACGTATTCCACTGATTTCCTTTGAATCACTGGTTGGCGACGAGCGGGCGATGTTGGGTGACCGGGCGATGGCGCTGGTGTTATACCGTATACTGCCGGACGGTCTGAGCCAATTTTATGCCCTGCAAATCCAGAATTTTCCGCACTTGATCAGGTTGGCAGACGATGGTTCGCTGCAGCAGGTTCCCCTGGCGGAGCTGCCACCCTGTGTTCTGATGATGGTTACTGTCAGAGAGCAGCAGGCATTGATCCCCGATCTGGATAAAATTGAACAACTGCTTGCAGAAGTGCTTTAGCAGCAAGCGGGGGATTGCATCCCGTTTTCAGGTATTTTAGTTCCAACCGCCACACAGCATCGGGCCCTGTCTGTGCCTTGTGTCCCGGGTAGATGAGCAAATCCTTACTATGCGTACCTCTGGTGCTGGTGGTAGAGTAGATAAATTCGGTGTTCCCTCCCTGCCTCCAAGTGACTTTTTCGAGGGTCCAATAGTGTCCAAAGAGCGTAAAAAAAAGGCTGCCGAAAAGCACGAGGAGCTTCTGGCCAAAGCAATTGAGATGACAGTATCACTCAATCCGCTGGTGGGCGTCAGTACAGAGGACCTCAAGACGGCCGTCAAGAAAACAGTTAAACAAACGGCGGCACAGCCCTCCAAGGTGTTGCGCTACAGCAAGCGGTTCGCCGGCAAGGTTACAGATATTCTCAAAGGTACGGACAAGTACGAAGGTCACAAGAATGACCGGCGTTTTGCTGACCCTTCCTGGGATGAAAACAAGCTTTATCACAAGCTCAAGCAGGCCTATTTTGCCTGGGAGGAGTCATTGGATGAACTGGTGGATGACCTTGGCCTGGAGGAAATGGAAGAGCGGCGGGCCCGTTTCGTCAAAGAGATGCTGATCACGTCAATGGCTCCGACCAACTTCCTGTTGGGTAATCCAAAAGCACTCAGAAAAGCGATTGAAACCCGCGGCAGCAGTTTGCTGAAAGGGCTGAAGAACTATGCTCACGACCTGAAAGACAACAACGGTATGCCTGCCCAGGTGGATAAAAGCCAGTTTCGGGTGGGTGGCAATCTGGCGACGACGGAGGGTGTTGTCGTTTTTCGCAATGAGCTGCTGGAGCTGATTCAATACAAGCCGCGTACTGCCCGGGTGTTTCGCAGGCCTCTACTGATCATCCCTCCCCAGATCAACAAGTTTTACATTTATGACCTAAATGAGGAAAAAAGCTTTTTTCGTTTTTGCCTCGGCCAGGGATTCCAGGTGTTTGCGATCAGTTGGCGGAACCCCTCGGAGGAACAGGCGCACTGGGGAATGCCTCAATACATTGAGGCAGCCACCGAAGCCGTCGATGCCATCCTCGCAATCACCCGAAGTCAATCTCTCAATGTGGTTGGCGCCTGTGCCGGCGGTATCACGGCTTCAATTCTGTCCTCCTACCTCAAGCAGACCGGTCGTGATGTGGTGCATTCTTTGAGTCTGTCCGTCTGTATGCTCAGTATGAATTCTCGGGAAATGGAGCTGGGAGTTTTCACCACGCCGGCATCCCTTCAGGCAGCGCGTCTCAAATCGCGGGAAAGGGGTGTTCTGGAAGGGGCCGAACTCGGCCGGGTGTTTAGCTGGATGCGGCCCAATGATCTGGTGTGGAATTATCACATCAACAACTATTTGATGGGTGAGGCCCCGCCGGCCTTTGATATCCTCTTCTGGAACAGTGACTCAACCAACTTGCCCGCAGAACTGCACTGCGACTTCCTGGATATTTATGAGCACAACACCCTGGAAGCCGGAGAGATGAAGATTAATGGCGTGACCGTTGATCTGGCTGCGCTAGATTGCGACAAGTATGTAACGGCCGGGTTGTCGGATCATATTACGCCCTGGAAAGTCTGCTACAAGACCACTCAGATTGTTGGGGGAAACATCAAGTTTGTGCTCAGTTCCAGTGGCCATATTCAGAGTCTGGTCAATCCCCCCTCCAATATTAAGGCGCGTTACTTCAGTAATGACAGCTTGCCAGATAATGCTGACGAGTGGCTTGAAGGGGCTGAACAGTTTGCGGGTTCCTGGTGGACCGACTGGTCCGCTTGGCTTCAGGCCCGCTCCGGAGTGCGAAAAGCTGCACCGAAGGTGTTAGGCAGCAAGCACTTCAGACCTCTGGAGGATGCCCCCGGCACTTATGTCTTCGGCTGAACACATTGAGGAGCATCTGGTGGGCGTGAAAACCAGCGGGTTACAGATCTACTGGTTGACAGTCATGGGATTGAATATTCGTGTTGCCATCAGGCGGGGCGGCGATGTTCGTGCTAAACCCCTGCTGCTACTGAATGGCATCGGTGCCAGTCTGGAGGTTCTGGAAGGTTTCATTGCGGCTATGCCGGGCTGTGAGGTGATTATTTTTGATGTTCCGGGGGCGGGCAAGTCGGAGGCCCCCGTGTTGCCCTGGCGGTTGCATACCTATGCAAAGCTGACCGTAAAAATTCTCGATCAGTTGGGTTATCGGCAGGTGGATGTGCTGGGGCTCTCCTGGGGTGGCACCCTGGCCCAGCAATTTGCCCGCCAGTATCCCGAACGCTGCAGAAAGCTGGTGCTCTGTGCGACCAGTTGCGGTTCAGCAATGTTTCCCGGGCATCCATCCATCCTGGCAAAAATGATCAGTCCACGCCGCTATCTGGACAAAAAATACATGTCCCGTATTGCCGGTGATCTCTATGGCGGTAAAATGCGCACTGATCCAGCCCAGGTGGAAAGGCATGCTTCCCGGGTACAGACTACCAGTTCGCGCGGTTACTATTATCAGTTGCTGGCACTGGCGATCTGGTCGAGTCTGCACTGGCTACACAAAATCACCATGCCAACCCTGATAGTGCATGGTGCCGATGACCCGATCATTCCGCCGGTTAACGCGAAGGTTCTCGCCAGCCGTATCCCCAACGCCGAGCTGTGGCTGATGAATTGTGGTCATTTGTTCATGCTCACCATGCCGGATACGGTTGCCCCGGCGATCCGGGAATTTCTCGACCGATAGCACCGTCACTCCCACTCTCATTGGAATGTTTTCATGATACAACCCATAAGTGGCCAGTCTGACTGGTTTGAAATCACGCAGGCCCAGATCAACCAGTTTGCCGATGCGACCCACGACCATCAGTACCTGCACGTGGATCAGCAGCGAGCCGCAGAAGGACCGTTTGGTAAAACCATTGCTCATGGCTTTCTCTACCTCTCCATGGTGCCACATATGATGCTGGACGACTTGCTGGCCATTATTGGCGATGCGACAGTGATCAACTATGGGGTCAATGGCCTGCGTTTTATTTCGCCGGTTCCGGTCGGCAGTCGCATTCGTCTCAACTGGCAGGTTCTGTCCGACGAGCCAAAAGGCAAAAATCGGCTGCTGACCGTGGAGATTGGCATTGAGATCCAGGGTGTTGAAAAGCCTGCCATGGCTGCTGAATGGTTGCTCTATATTCTATGATGTCAATCTGATCCCAGCGGGGCGTCGTAGCGTTTAGTCAATGCGCAGTAAACAGTTTGCCGCGCACGGTCTCGCGGTATTTCATCGGTGATGTGCCAAATTGGCGATGAAATATTTTGCTGAATGCAGCAGCATCCTGGTAACCGGAGTGAGCAGCCACTTCGGCGACAGACAGGTTGGATTTCTGCAGTAACTCCCTGGCATTGTTGAGTCTGGTGCGTTGCAGGTATTTCAGTGGTGTCTGGCCCAGTGCATTTTTGAAACGGCGGTCAAACGTGCGCATACTGAAACCGAACTGTTTTGCCACGTCCACAATCCTGATCGGCTTGCTGAAATTATCCTCAAACCAGATTTGTGCCTGCACCACCTGTTCATCGGGGTGGTGTTCCACATTGTCAGAGAAGTAGCTGGTGGGCTCGAAGGAGCTGCGAATTTCGTGAAAGAAGTTGCGCTCCACCTGTGTGGCTGCCTGGCGACCGTACAACCTCGCCACCAGATGTACCATCAGCTCCGCCATGGCGTTGACGCTGGCCGCGCAGTAGAGGTTGCCTGCCTGGGTAATGAAGTACTGTCTCTTCAGGGCTACCAGTGGGTAGTCGCGCTGGAACTGATCAAAATAATGCCAGTGGGTGGTGGCTGGTTGCTGATCCAGCAGGCCCGCCTCTGCCAGAAAGCACACACCTGTGCCCACTGCGATGACGGTGGCACCCTCCCTTACCTGGTGTTGTAACCAGGGGATATAGTTGCTGTATTTTTTCAGGGCAGGCCGTGGGTTTCGCCACAGTGCGGGCAGGCTGATAATGTCGCAGCGGTCTATCTCGTCAATTGTCGCCGAGGGACTAATGGCGAAGCCCGAGGGCGAGGTGATCGGCTGATTATCAATGGACAGGGTGGTAGCTATAATGCTGCGGGTATTTTTGGGGTTAGCTGCCCGGTCGGCCGCCTCGGCAGTGCGCAGCATTTCCACCGGCAGGGTGGCACTGGTCGTCAGCAAATTGTTGTAAAGCAGGGTGCAAACCCGCAGTGGTGGTGGTCGATTAATCGTCTCTTTGGCCATAATGGAAAAATATATGGCTATAACAGACAAAAATCAACCCGGAATGCCTGATAGACTGCATCTATAAATTCAACTGGATGTGGCTCAACATGCAAGCTTTACCTGTTATTGTCGGTTTTGGTGGCTACAACGCCGCTGGGCGCAGCTCTTCGCACCAGGGTTTTCGCCGAACGGTAGTTGAGTCTCTGTCCCCCGTTGAACGCAATAAAACCTTGGTGGGTCTGGCCTGTCTTATGGGCCTGGTGAGGTGGGATGGTAGTTCGTACCGTGACCAGTCCGGACAATCCTATGATGCAGCTGCCGTGGCCTCGACCTTTGCCGATCAGGTTATGGCTGGAACCCTGATCCGTCGCCTGGAAAACGCCATCTACAACCCTGAAGAAATCACTGGCCACAAACATGTACAAATGCAGCAACACGATGAAGGCGGTGTGCGGTTTACCCTGAGCCGCCGGGATATGCCGACGCAGATTCCCGGGCACTGGGACGTACGTCCCCTTGAGGACGGCAGTTTTGAAATACACTCTCGTGATACCGGAGAATTTCTGGTGCCGGTGCAGACCGAGCAGTTGGCCAAGGCAGCGGGCCAGTTACCCTCCGGTTTTGATCCCGCAGCCCAGTACAGTTCGAGATTTCATCCGCGAGGATTGCAACTGGCATTGCTGGGCGCCAGCGATGCGATTCACTCCGTTGGTGTCCCCTGGGAGCAGATAGTCGCTGCTGTTCACCCGGACGAAATTGGTGTCTATGGCTCCAGTGTGTTTGGACAGCTGGCCCCGGAGGGTTTTGGCGGATTATTGCAAAGTCGTTTGCGCAGTGAGCGCACCTCCTCCAAGCAGCTTGCCCTGGGGCTCAATACCATGCCGGCAGATTTTATCAATGCCTATGTGCTGGGCAGTGTGGGGCATACCGAGGCGATTACGGGAGCCTGTGCCTCCTTTCTCTATGTGCTACAGGCGGCTGTGCGGGATATCCGCAGTGGTCGGCGTCGTGTTGCGGTGGTGGGCAATGCCGAAGCCAGTCTGACGCCTGAGTTATTTGAAGGTTTTACCAATATGGGTGCGCTGGGCACCGACGAAGGACTTTGCAAGCTCGACGGTTCCAGCCTGCCGGATTGGCGGCGAGCCAGTCGACCTTTCGGCGAAAACTGTGGTTTCACTCTGGCGGAGGGAGCGCAGTTTGTGGTGTTGATGGACGATGCGCTGGCCGTGGAGCTGGGTGCTGATATTCACGGAGCCGTGCCCGAGGTCTTTATCAATGCCGATGGTCTGAAGAAATCCATTTCCGCACCCGGTGCCGGCAATTATGTATCGTTTGCCAAGGCGGTTGCATCGGCAGTGGCAATCCTCGGTGAAGACACGGTTAAGCACAACAGCTTTATTCATGCCCACGGTTCGAGCACCCCTGCCAATCGCGTCACCGAATCAGAAATTTTCAACCGGGTGGCCGCCGCTTTCGGGATCAGTGACTGGCCGGTGGCAGCGGTCAAGGCCTATGTTGGTCATACGATTGCTTCAGCCAGTGGCGATCAGTTGATGTCGGCGTTGGGCACGTTCAAATATCAGTTGATTCCGGGCATCAAAACCATTGATCGGGTTGCCGCCGACGTTTGCCAAACCCATACTTCGTTCCCTTTGCAAGACAGGGATGTCAAGGAGCGGGGCATGGATCTGGCGCTGATTAACTCCAAGGGTTTTGGTGGCAATAATGCAACGGCCGTGGTTATCTCCCCCCGCAAGGTCGAGGATATGCTGAGCCGTCGTTATGGTGCGGCAATGGCTGAATACCGTTCGCGCCTTGAGCAGACCCGCCAGCGGGCAGCGGACTATGAGTTGCGGGCAGATCGGGCAGAGCTCGATGTCATTTACCGGTTTGGCGAGCAGGTCATTGATGACAGTGCCATTCAGTTCAGCCGTGATGGGCTGACCATGCCGGGTTTTGGCAACGCAGTGATATTCGACAAGTCAAACCCCTGGGCAGACATGAGCTAGGGCCTGCGCACTATTTGCGATGCCCGATGGATAACGTTCTCCTGACCCCGCTTAAAAGTTCATTCGGAATTTAAAGTCGTCTCCTTTAGAATGGCCTTCTCTCACGGTGCTTTTTGGTGAAAGTGGCGCTAGCCAGCCCGGCTGATCGTGATGGCGCGTTTACCTGGCGGACCCGCCAGCGCCATTGATACCGTGCTTCAATGTTCTGTCAGAGGGTAGCTGGAATGATATTGACATATTCTGGTTATGTTCGGCGGTTATACAGAATTATAACTATGTCGGAGTGGTTATCTTGAATGATCATCAAGGCCATAGCTGGTCCATTGTGGATTCGGCGAGTCTCTATGGCGTCAACGACTGGGGTGCCGGGTACTTTGGTCTCTCAGAAAAGGGTGAAATAACGGTTATTGCTCCTCACGATGGGCGCTCCCACCAAATTTCCCTGCTCGATATTGTCGCGGGTCTGGAACAGCGCGGCCATGCCATGCCGGTGTTGTTGCGGATTGAAAATCTGCTCGACCAGCGGATCACATATCTCAACGAAAGTTTTGCCGAAGCCATCCGCCAAATGAATTACCAGGGCGAGTACCGCGGTGTCTTTCCTATCAAGGTCAATCAGCAGTGCCATGTGGTGGAAGAGATTGCCAAGTTTGGCAGTCAGTATCATCACGGCCTTGAGGCGGGCAGCAAGGCGGAACTGATTATCGCCATGTCGCATCTGCAGGATCGTGAGGCCTGTATCATTTGTAATGGTTACAAAGATGCAGAATTTATCCAGCTTGGCCTGCACGCCAGAAAGCTGGGCCTGAAATGTTTCTTTGTGATCGAGACTCCCTCCGAGCTGGGTATTATTCTCGAACAGAGCAAACGCCTCGGTATCGAGCCTTTGATCGGTGTACGCCTGAAACTGGCCGCCAAGGTCGAGGGTCACTGGTTTGAAGACAGCGGTGACCGCTCACTATTCGGCCTCACAGTGACGCAGCTGGTTGATGTGCTGGATCAGTTGCGCGAGGCAGATATGCTGCACTGCCTGCAACTGATGCATTATCACATTGGCTCCCAGATCCCGAATATTCGCAATATTCGCGACGGTGTCCAGGAAGCCTGCCGCTACTACGTGGATCTGGTGAAAGAGGGTGCCCCACTGGGTTATCTCGACCTCGGAGGCGGTCTGGCGGTGGATTACACGGGTGCCCGCACCAACGAAACCCACAGCAAGAACTACTCGCTGGAAGAGTACTGTGTCGATATCGTGGAAACCATCACCGAGGCGCTCAACAACAGCGATATTCCTCACCCGACCCTGATTACCGAGTCGGGACGGGCCACCGTGGCCTACTCCTCGGTATTGCTGTTCAATATTCTCGACGTGAGTTATTTCAAGTCCAATGGTATTCCCGACCAGCTGCCAGAGGACTGTACTGAATCGCTCGATAATCTCTGGGTAACCCTGCAGTCGCTGAACGACACCAATCTTCAGGAGTGTTGTAATGACGCGGCTCACTACCGGGAGGACATGCGGCGCATGTTTCGTCAGGGTCAGGTGCAACTGCGCGAACTCGCCCTCGCGGAAAACCTGTACCTGGAAGTGTTGCAGCGCACTCGCCTGTTGTTGCCATCGCTGCGTCGCATTCCGCCAGAGCTGGCCAATCTGGATGAGGCGCTCGCTGACATTTATTACGGTAATTTCAGTCTGTTCCAGTCGCTGCCTGATTCCTGGGCAATCGATCAGATTTTTCCGGTCATGCCAATCCATCGGTTGACCGAAGCGCCTACCAACAAGGCGATTATTGCTGACCTGACCTGTGATTCCGACGGCAAACTTGATTTGTTTGCCAATGCTGACGGTGAAACGCGCACCCTGCCACTGCACGACCTCAAAGAGGGTGAAGAGTATTACCTCGGTGTGTTTCTGGTGGGTGCCTACCAGGAAACCCTGGGAGATCTGCACAATCTGTTCGGTGATACCCATGTGGTGAGTGTTCGCATTGATGGCGAGGGACAGTTTGAATTTGTTGAGGAAATTCAGGGCGATACCATCGGCGATGTGCTCAGTTACGTAGAATACAACCCCAAGGAGTTGTATGAGAAATTTCGTATCTGTGCCGAGACCGCTGTGCGTTCTGGCAGTATCAGCGTGGCTGAACGCCAGCGGATGTTAAAGACTTTCAGTAACAGCCTGAATGGCTACACCTATTTTGAGCGGGACTGATAGGGTCGGGATTGTGTTAAGCCACGACTGATCGTGGCGTGATGCCAATCCGTTTTCGCAAATAGCGTTGGTTCTGAGAAAGATTATCTGTTTGCCGACTGGCAAAAAGAAAGGTTGAGGAGTTAAGCATGGCAAAAGTACTCATTATCGGTGCCGGTGGGGTCGGTGGCGTTGTGACCCACAAGTGCGCCCAGTTGCCGGATGTCTTTGAGGAGATAGTCCTCGCCAGTCGCACTGAAGCGAAATGTCGGCACATTGCCTCGCAGCTCGATCGGTCCATTGAGACCGCCCAAGTAGATGCGGACAACGTGCCGGAACTGGTGGCGCTGATCAATCGCGTCAAACCGGATCTGGTGATCAATGTGGCGCTGCCCTATCAGGATCTGACCATTATGGATGCCTGTCTGGAAGCGGGCGTCAATTATATGGATACCGCCAACTACGAGCCGCTGGATACCGCCAAGTTCGAGTACAGCTGGCAGTGGGCCTATCAGGACAAATTTAAACAGGCGGGGCTGATGGCGCTGCTGGGCTCCGGTTTCGATCCAGGCGCCACCAATGTGTTTACCGCCTACATCGCCAAGCACTACTTCGATGAAATCCACACCCTGGACATTATCGATGTCAACGGCGGCGATCACGGCTATCCGTTTGCCACCAACTTCAACCCGGAGATCAACATCCGCGAAGTGACCGCCGAGTGCCGCCACTGGGAAAACGGCGAGTTCGTCACTACCCCGGCGATGTCCACCAAGCAGTCCTTCACCTGTCCGGACGGCGTGGGTACTTACAACATCTATCGCATGTACCACGAAGAGCTTGAGTCATTGGTGAAAAACTTTCCCAGCCTGAAGCGTGCCCAATTCTGGATGAGCTTCGGTGAGAGCTACCTGAAACATCTGGAAGTGCTGGGCAATGTCGGCATGACCGGCATCGAGCCAGTGGATTTCAATGGCCAGCAGATCGTACCGATCCAGTTTCTGAAGCGCCTGCTACCCGATCCGGCCAGCCTCGGCCCGCGCACCAAAGGCAGAACCTGTATCGGTTGCGTGGTGACCGGCGTCAGGGACGGTAAGCCAAAAACCGTTTACCTGTACAACATCTGTGACCATCAGGAATGCTATGCCGAGGTTCAATCCCAGGCGATTTCCTACACCACCGGCGTGCCCGCCATGATCGGCGCCAAGATGATGCTGGAAGGCAAGTGGCTGCAACCGGGCGTGTGGAACATGGAGCAGATGGATCCCGATCCGTTCATGGATGATATGAATATATATGGTTTGCCCTGGACCGTGATCGAGGACTACCCGTTCTGATCGCGGGGTTGGCGCTACTTTCTTCCGGGGATTCAGGGCAACTGCTTTGTTGTGGGTGATGTTTGCTCCGCCAGCAAATGAGCCTTAAAGGATTCCCCGGCCATGGGTTTGGCAAACAGGTAGCCCTGGGCATAGTCACAACCGGCGGCTGTCAGCAGGTCCTGCTGTTCGCCGGTTTCCACTCCCTCGGCAATAACTTCTATGCCCAGCTTGTGGGCCATCACGATAATGGCTTCGCACAGAGCCAGGTCTTCACTGCCGGGCCGCAGGTTGCTGACAAAGGTCTTGTCAATTTTCAGATAATCGATATCAAATTTTTTCAGATAGGACAGTGATGAGTAGCCGGTGCCAAAATCATCCAGGGCTACCTGAATACCGGCATCCCGGAAGGCCAGCAGCTGCTCAGTAACCATGGTGCGCTGCTCAAGCAGTAAACCCTCGGTAATTTCCAGCACCACGGCCTGCCCCGGCAGACCCAGATCAAACATTGATTCACGCCAAAGTTGAAACACGTTTTTACTGCGGTTATTCAGTTGCACAGGTGAGACATTCATGCTGATCTGGAATTCTGGATGGAAGTCCTTGCGCAGGGATTGGGACATCACCGCGACATCTTCGAACAGGCGATGGCCAATCAGATGAATCAGACCGGTTTCCTCGGCTATCGGGATAAAGGTATCCGGACCGATTAATCCCTCAATGGGATGTTGCCAGCGCATCAGGGCTTCGGCCTTGTGAATGTCGCCGGTTCGCAAATTGATGATCGGCTGATAGGCGACCCATAATTCGAGCTTTTCCAGCCCCATCCTGAGGTCATTGACAATACGCATCCGCTTTAGAGCGGATTCCTGCATGGACTGGGTAAAGTATTGGTAGCCGTTGCGCCCCTCCTTTTTGGCCGCGTACATGGCCTGGTCAGCGTTTTTCAGTAGCCCCTCAATGTTGGTAGCATCCTCGGGATAAAGAGTGACACCGATACTGGCGCTGACAAACGCGACATCATTGTCGAGTGGATAGGGCTCGGAAAGGCGTGTGAGCAAGCCGGTCAATACCCGTTCAATGGTTGAGCGCTCTTCCAGTTCGCTGAGAATGATAATGAACTCATCACCACCGAGCCTGGCCACGGTATCGGTCTCGCGGATACAGTGACCAATTCTGTTGGCGGCTTCAACCAGTAGCTGATCGCCTTTTTCGTGGCCCAGGGTATCGTTGACCTCCTTGAAATGGTCAAGGTCTATAAACAGCACGGCCATCGACAATGCCGAGCGGTGAGCTTTTTTGATTTCCTGTCCCAGGCGATCGTAAAACATCCTGCGGTTGGGCAGCTCGGTTAATGGGTCAAAGTTGGCCTGTTCCCAAATGAGTTGCTCATTGGCTTTCTTTTCAGTGATGTCGGAGAACTGTGCTACCCACCGATGAACCGAGCCGTCGGGGTTATAGACAGCGTTGATGGAAAGCCATTCAGCAAAAATTTCGCCAGTTTTTCGTTTGTTCCATAACTCCCCTTCCCAGTGCCCAGTGGTTTCCAGCATCTTCCACATACGCGCATAAAAACTCGTTGTATGCTTGCCGGAGCGCAAAATACTGGGATTTTGGCCAACAACATCCTGGAGAGAATAGCCGGTCATGGTGGCGAAGGTCTGGTTGACATCAATAATGGTACCGGCCGCGTCGGTGACCATCATGGCCTCATTGCTGTTCTGGTAGACCAGTCCTGCCAGCTTCAGGGCTTCCTCGTTTTCCTTGCGGCTGTGGATGTCAGTGGTGATCCCGTGCCAGAGCGTACTGCCGTCGCTGAGCCTTTCCGGAATGGCATCGCAGAGCCGCCACTCGGTTACCTCTTCCGGCAACACGACCCGGAATTCCGCGTGCAGTGGGCAGAGTTTTTCGGCTGAAATACGTATCTGGGTTAGCAGGTGGGTGACATCATCGGGATGAATGCGATCAAAAGCTGGGGATGCATCATCTGCCACGTCGGCGGCTTCCAGGCCGAGAATGTTTCTGATTGCGGGGCTGCACCAGGGAATCGCACTGGTTTTGTCGGGAAACAGTTGAAACTGGAAGATCATGCCGGGTACCTGTGCGGCCAGCTTCATCAGCAGGTTATAGCTCTGCTGTTGTTTTTCGATGGCCAGTTTCCGCTGGGTAATATCCTGTACGGTACCCCTCAGCCGGGTGACACGGTAAAGCGTGTTCCGGGCGGCCTTGGCGATAAATCGCAGCCAGATAACCTGCCTGTCCCTGACGATGGAAAGCTCGAGATCGATGGATTTTCCCTCATTGAGGCAGCTTTCCAGCGACTCCTTCAGGGTGGTGCGATCGGCGGCCTCAAGCAGGGAATAGATCAACGAAAAGCTGGGTGCGATATTGTTTGCAACGCCGAAATTTTCACAGGTTTGCTGCGTCCACTGCATAATTCCCGAATCGCAATCGTATTCCCAACCACCTACCAGAGCGATACGGCTGACTTCATTGAGCGCTCTTTCGCTCTCCTTCAGTGCCTTTTCTGCGGTCTGGTGATCCTCCAGCACCCCCAGCAATGCCAGTCGCGCCTGGGTTGATTCATGGAGCAGGCGGTTCGTCTCGCGATGGGCAGTCTCAAGGCCCTGTTCAAACTCTTTCCTCGGATTGATATTGGTGAGGGTGGCCAGCATACGGGACGGAACTCCTCTATCATCCCATGCCACCAGCTTGCTGAGTGACGCGACCCAGATCCAGTTATTGGCAGTATCGTGAATGCGAAACTCCTGATAGAGCTCGCCGGGTTGTTTGCGCACACTGTTATTCAGGTAGCGCCGAAAGGTATCCAGAGCGTGTTGCCTGTCATCCGGGTGGATGCAGGCAAGGGCACCGCTGAGTGTTTCGTGGGATTGGTCGAGACTGCGCCCCAGAATCCGGTTGTAGCCCTCGTTGACAACCAGCCCTCCGCTTTGCAGATCAATGTCCACCAAGCCCAGCCTCGCCGCAGACAATGCCAGTCGCAGCCGCTCTTCATTCTCCTCCAGGCGGTTGGCGCTCTGCTCCTGTTGCAGCCGCTTTGCCAACAGCAGACCCAGTAGTACCGTCGCAATCGGATAAATCAGTATTACGGGAAGGGTGATAGTCGCCAGTACGGCACTTGCCTGATCACCGGGCAGGGTCAGCATCAATGCCAACATGAGGACATGCGCCACAATGCCAAGACTGTACAGCTCTGCCCAGCCCAGGGTGGTCATTGAGCTGGCCCTGACGTGCCGCCACAGCAGTCCCAGTGTGCCGCAGGTGACAATCACCGCGACGCCCGTCCAGGCCCCCGCCCCGCCCTGATAGAGCCGGAAAAGTGAAGCGATGATTACGGTAACGATGGTCGGCAGGGTGCCAAAAAACAGGCCTGTCAACGTGATCAGCACCGAACGCGTGTCAAACTGGATACCCGGCGCAAAAGTGAAGGGTGACAGCATCAGGGCAGCAGCAATGGTGCCCATGATCAGGCCAACCACAATATGGTTGAGGGATGGCCTGACGGGTGGGTGCAACGAGCGGCTCATGTCATAAAGCAGCACTACCGCGAGTAACAGGGCCGTATTTTGTAGGAGTGGCAGGAAGGCCGCGCTCATAGTATTTCGCCCCGGTCATCGTAACGAGGGGTTTTGCCCATACGTAAAAGCAGCTGATTAACCTCGCGTTTTAGCTCGAGTGTGCGGGATTCTCTGCCAAGTGTGGTTTTCTGCCAGCGGCGCAACTCATCGAGTCGCTGCTGGAGGCTGGCCTCCAGCTCTCGTTGTGATGTGATATCCCGGGCGATTCGGGTGGCACCGATGATGGTGCCGTCGGTGCTGATTATGGGGTTATAGTTGACTTCAAAGACTCTGGTCTGACCGGCCAGGGTGACTTTTTTGCTGGTTTTGACAGCCGCTCCGACCAGGGCTTTTTTGATATTGTTGCGAATTTCACCGGCATATTCGACGTCGACTCCGGATTTGGGGGGAATACCATCGATAATCTGCCCCACTTCCGGCGTCATCTCGAACACTTGTTGAACGAATTCGGCATATGCGGGATTGAATACCGTGAGTTTGAATTCGGTATCCACGGCAGCGACCTGGTCGTCGGCACTTTCAATAATCGCACTCAGTAGTTCCCTGCTGTTATGCATGGCCTGATGATGCTGATAACTCGCCAGTTGGTAGGCTCTGCTGCTGAGCACAGCGAAAGATACCAGTAATCCAGCCAACAGCGAGAAACCGATAAAACTCCAGCGGACCACATGGCTGATGGCGTTATTACCGATCGCCATATCCAGTCGCCAGATTTGATCAGCCACACGGATGCTTTGACTCCAGGCAGGGGGTATTTCGGTAGGCAGTGCCCCGACCTGGAGCGTTTTGTCGCCGCTGTTCGAGAAACCGGTGACCCGATAATGCAATTGATTTTCCCGGGCGGCGAGATCCAGTGGCAGAAACAGCTGTCTGAAATCAATAATGCCGAGTACAAAGCCCTTTACAACGTCTTTCCGGTCGGAAGTTTGACTGTTCTCTGGTTCAAGCACAGGGATAAACAATACCAGCATATCGGTGAGGGAAGGGTGTAGATTTATAATCTTGGCGGTAGCTTCTCCAGAGCGAATGGCTGTGTTGATCGCCCGACGGCGATCATCAAACTGACCATGGTCAAGTCCCAGCGGGTTGAAGGCAGTATCTTCTGAAAGGGTGCTGAATTGGACCGGATAATAGTCATCCCCTGCCGGTGCTCTGATTTTTTGCCAATCCTGATCTACGGTGCTGATGGCAAATTCACCGGTGTCTTGTTCGCGCATCCCGGTTTCAAATGCCTGTCGCCGATCTGCGCTAACACGGGGTGCCCAGTCTATCCGGACTATATGTGGTTGATTTGAGATATGCTTGTTGAAGCGAAGAAATTCTGCCTCCGTTACCTGTTCGCTTGCCGAGAAAAAGGACTGGACTGCGTAGAGCGGCGAAATCTTTTCCTTCAGCGTCAAGAAACCCAGCTCCGTGAGTGTTTTGACCTGTTGGGAAAAGTTGGTTCTGGCTTCTGCCAACTCAAGGCGCGACAGGGTCAGGCTGCCGGCCACTAAAAGTATCGTGGTCATCAGCAGTGGTAACAGAAGCCGGTAACGCGGTCTGGCTCCGGGTTGGCTGTTCGGCCAGAGTAATAGCAACAGGGGCGCAATCAGCACTACCCCGATGGAATCCCCTGCCCACCACACCAGCCATTGCTGGGCTACATTCTCGGCGGGCAGCATGCCCATCAGGTAACGGGATGAGGCGCCAATAGTCGGTGACATAAGGCAGGCCAAGGGACCTGCCGAGAACAGAAAATGCCACTCGCGACCAGGTATAACCGATAGCGCCTGGCGATCAAGGTAAGCTCTTGCCAGGGTTGCGCCGAGTAGTGCCTGTACCGTCACGCCTGCAGCATAGCTGCTGGCGGCAATGACCCCTGCGGCGGTTGGCGTCAGCATCGGGTCTGACAGAAACGCGCCCAGAAACACACCGGGCCACAGGCGCCGCCCGAGGATTAGTAATGCGGCAACTGTTAGGCCAGCGGGAAGCCAGATGGGGGATGCAGGCCCTGCAGATACGTAAATGAGCAGTGATGCTTTGGCCGTGATGAAGTAAAGCAACGCGACTGCGGCGTTGTAGCCGACCCATTGAAATGAACGGATAGGTGTTATCGGTTGAGGATGGGACTCCCCACTGTGTTGATGATCCGTTCGCGGCTGAGGTGCATCCATGGTGAAATATCTTGTCAATGGGTGGTAATCCGTAAACATGCGAAGTATAAGCCAGCGTCAGCAGGCTGTATCTTCACTAGGACACAGTTTAGCAGTACCTGTGTGGTTATATGGAATCCATTTATGGCTCTGCGGACATGGTTGTAGCATCGACGGTAAGTTGATCGTTGATTGGCAGGACGATGGCAGTTGTTGTGTTTGTCGTCGGCAGTTTTACCGGTTTTGAAAGACGTATAATGGTGCGCCACGGTGTGGTCCCAGGGTGATGGTGTCCGGAGGTTAAAGCCGGATGACGGTTTGTGCTGAACACAGGAGTTTGATTTTTGACAGGTAATAACACAATTGCAGAAAACGCGCTGGAAACATTTGACCCAAGTCGGGTGCCCTCCCCCTGTTTTGTCGTGGATGAGCTGGCAGTGGAGCGAAATCTCAAAATCCTGCATCGGGTACAGGAAGAAAGTGGTGCCAGGGTGCTGGCGGCGTTGAAAGCCTTTTCACTTTGGCGATTGGCACCGCTGGTAGCCAAATACCTGTCCGGCACCTGCGCCAGTGGCTTGCATGAAGCGAGACTCGGTCGCGAGGAGTACGGCGGCGAGGTGCACGTGTTTTCTGCGGCCTATACGGAACAGGATCTGCGGGAAATTCTTAAGCTGGCTGACCATGTGGTGTTCAATTCGTTCGGCCAATGGCAGCGTTTTCAACCGCTGTTACAGGAAGCCAGAATAGCCCGTCCCCATTTGCGTTTTGGTCTGCGTATCAACCCCCAGCACTCCGAGGGCGATGTGCCCATCTATGATCCCTGTGCCCCCTGTTCCCGACTGGGTATTCCCCTGTCACAGTTTGCCGGGCAATCCCTGGAGGGCATTACCGGACTGCATTTTCATACCCTCTGTGAGCAGGATGTGGAACCCCTGAAGCGGACTCTGATGGCGGTGGAGGAGAAATTCGGACACCTGCTACCGCAGATGGAGTGGGTTAACTTTGGTGGTGGCCATCACATTACCGAGCCGGGTTATCAGGTGGATGAGTTGATTGAGTTGATCAGGGATTTCAGCGCTCGCTACCAGGTGCAGGTATTTCTCGAGCCCGGCGAGGCAGTCGCTATTCACACCGGGGTACTGGTCACCGAGGTGCTGGATCTGGCCTGGAACGACATGGCCCAGGCAATCCTCGATACCTCTGCCACCTGCCACATGCCGGATATTCTGGAGATGCCCTACCGTCCGACCGTCATCGGTGCCGGGTTGCCCGGTGAATTGGCCCACAATTATCGGCTTGGTGGCATGACCTGTCTGGCGGGGGATGTGATTGGCGATTACAGCTTTGCGTCACCTCTCGAAGTGGGGCAGCGACTGGTCTTTGATGATATGAGTCATTACACCATGGTCAAAACGACGACCTTCAATGGCATCAATTTGCCCTCGATTGCCCTGTGGAACCCGGAAACCGACCAGTTGCGGGTGATTCGTCAATTTGGTTATGAGGATTTCAGGCAACGCCTGAGCTGATCGGGGGTATTATGGGGGCAGGCTGCAGAGCAGGGCTTCCCGGAAATCGCCCCCACTATTTGATTTAGTCGCTGGCAGTCGCTAGATTGATTGTCGGCCACAGGGATTAATCATAGAAATCGTTTAATCAGACATACACAGGAGACGCCAATATGGCCAATGAAGGTTACCACGAACCCATTAACGAATTGACTGATAAAACAAGGGATATGCACCGTGCCATCACCTCATTGATGGAGGAACTGGAGGCTGTTGACTGGTACAACCAGCGAGTGGATGCCTGTAAGGACCCCGAGCTGCAAGCCATTCTGGCTCACAATCGCGATGAGGAGAAAGAGCACGCCGCGATGGTGCTGGAATGGATTCGCCGTCAGGATCCGACCTTTGATCATGAGCTGAAAGATTACCTGTTTACTGAAAAACCCATTGCCCACAAGTAAATGAGAAAAGGTGAGTGAGTGTCGGAAGAGGTGCGCTGCGGCCATCTGTTCCGACACCCGTGACAGGATTAATTTCCCTCAATTCCCAAAGAGTCCCAGATCTCGTCGATTTTTTTAGTTACGCCGGCATCCATCGTAATGGGGCGACCCCATTCGCGATGGGTCTCGCCGGGAAATTTGTTGGTGGCATCGAAACCGATTTTTGAGCCGAGGCCTGAGACCGGCGATGCAAAATCCAGGTAGTCGATAGGCGTATTGTCGATAATCACCGTATCCCGTCGCGGGTCCATCCGGGTCGTCATGGCCCAGATGACATCCTGCCAGTCCCTTGCATTGACATCATCATCGGTGACCACCACAAACTTGGTATACATGAACTGCCGCAAAAATGACCAGACTCCCATCATCACGCGCTTGGCATGGCCCGGGTACTGTTTCTTCATGGTGACCACGGCCATCCGGTAGGAACAGCCCTCTGGTGGCAGATAAAAGTCGACAATTTCCGGAAACTGTTTTTTCAGAATGGGCACGAACACCTCGTTCAGTGCCACGCCGAGAATGGCCGGCTCATCCGGCGGTCTGCCGGTATAGGTGCTGTGATAGATGGGGTTGCGACGATGGGTGATGCGCTCCACCGTGAATACCGGAAACCGGTCAACTTCATTGTAATAACCGGTGTGGTCGCCAAAGGGCCCCTCATCGGCCATTTCATCGGGATAGAGGTAACCCTCCAGAATGAATTCCGCACTGGCGGGGACCTGAAGATTGCTGCCCAGACATTTGACCACGCGGGTTTTCTCGCCGCGCAGTAGTCCGGCAAACGCGTATTCAGAGAGTGTGTCCGGCACCGGGGTGACTGCGCCGAGAATGGTGGCCGGATCCGCACCCAGCGCGACAGCTACCGGGAAGGGTTTCCCCGGATGCGCCAGTTGCCAGTCGCGGAAGTCCAGTGCGCCACCGCGGTGTGACAGCCAGCGCATGATCAACTTGTTTTTGCCAATCACCTGCTGTCGGTAGATGCCGAGATTCTGACGCTCTTTGTCCGGTCCCCGGGTGATCACCAGAGGCCAGGTGATCAGTGGGCCTGCATCCTCGGGCCAGCAGGTCTGGATGGGCAGTTTGCCGAGATCCACGTCGCCGCCCTCGATAATTACTTCCTGACAGGGGGCATTTTTCACCACTTTGGCGGGCATGTTGAGGATGGGTTTGAATTTATGGCGCTTTTCCCAGAGATCTCTAACGCCTTTTGGTGGTTCCGGCTCCCGCAGAAAAGCCAGCAGTTCACCCACTTCGCGCAGGGCGGCGACACTCTCCTGGCCCATCCCCATGGCGACCCGTTCCGGTGTGCCAAACAGGTTACCCAGCACCGGGATGTCAAAGCCCCTTGGGTTTTCGAACAGCAGTGCAGGGCCGCCAGCCCGCAGGGTTCGATCACAGATTTCGGTCATTTCCAGGTAGGGATCGATTTCCACGGAGATGCGTTTAAGCTCACCGCGTTGTTCCAGAAACTGAATGAATTCTCGCAGGTCGGTATATTTCATAAGTGTGCCTGAACAATAACTCCGACAAGTGTTACGACAACGGTTGGTGAATGCAATAACTGTAATGGCATGCGGCACTCTCGGGGAGATGCAATACCCGGTTGTTGGCGTTACATTAGCGCTATGGCCTACTTTTTTATGATTTTAATGGTGGCACTGGTGCATTTCGGTTTCGTACTGTTTGTGATCGCCGGTGGTTTGCTGGCTTTCCAGTGGCCCACCCTGCTCTGGTGGCACCTGGTCGGGGCGCTGTATGGCATCGCGATTATGTTGGTGGGTTGGCGTTGTCCGCTCACCAGGCTGGAGGCCTGGCTGCGCGAGCGGCGCGGTGAACGACTGGTAGCCCAGTGGGAATTTCTGCGCCACTATGTCTGGTCCCATATCGGCCTGCGTGGCAACGAGTGGTTTATTACGGTGGTATTGATGATGGCTATGGTGCTGTTCAACTACCGGGCATATCGATTTGTCATCGTGGGGAGCTAGGGTTGATGGAAATTGCCGGGGTTTTTGGGTTCAACTCGGTGGTGGTTGCTCTGGCTGTGCTTATTCACTATGAGGTTTTATCGCGGCTGGCGACCGTTTTGCCAATGCTGGATATCCGGCCACGGTTGCGGGTACTGGTGGCAATCTTTGCGGCCTTTCTTGCCCATGTGGCGGAGATATGGGTTTTTGCCTTGGCCTACCATCTGCTGTTGCAAGTGGGGGGCAGTGCTCTGGGCGGGAACTTTGACGGCTCGCTGATGGATTGTATTTATTTCTCTTTCAGTAACTACACGTCGCTCGGCTATGGCGACATCGAGCCATTTGGCCATATCCGCTTCCTGGCGGTGCTGGAAGCTCTTATCGGACTGATCATGATTGGCTGGACGGCATCCTTTATGTATATCGAAATGCAGAAATTCTGGATGTCGGGCAAAAATGGTCGCCGATGATGCAGACGGTGCTATTCGAAAACGATGGTTTTGTTGCCGTGCAATAGCACGCGATCCTCAAGGTGATAGCGCAGACCTTTGGCCAGCACATTTTTTTCCACATCCTTGCCCTTGCGCACCAGGTCTGGAACGCTGTCGTGATGGCTGATGCGGACCACATCCTGCTCGATAATCGGGCCGGCATCCAGGTCGCTGGTCACATAGTGACAGGTGGCGCCGATCAGCTTCACACCTCTTTCCGCCGCCTGGTGATAGGGTTTTGCCCCGACAAAGGCCGGCAGAAAACTGTGGTGGATATTGATGATCTGTCCCGGGTAGGTGGCGCACAGTTCCGGCGGCAGGATTTGCATGTAGCGCGCCAGCACGATCACATCCGCCCTGCTCTGGGCAATTTGCGTTGCCACGTCTGCAAAGTGCGCCGTCTTGTCACTCTGATCCACCGGTATGTGGTGATAGGGAATATTATGCCAGTTCACATAACTGCGCAGTTCATCATGGTTCGAGATCACACAGGGGATATCAAACTGCATTTCACCGCTGCGCCAGCGGTATAAAAGGTCAGACAGACAGTGGGCCTGGGTGCTGGCCATTAACACTACCCGTTTTGGCTTGCTGGTATCCGTCAGTCGCCATTGCATGTCGTATTGTTCTGCCAGTGGCGCGAAGCGCGCAGTGAGTTCCTCCGCACCATAGGGCAGCGAATCGGCGGCGATCACCTGGCGCATAAAGAACCAGTTGGTGTCGGGGTCCCGATAGTAGTTTGCTTCGGTCAGCAGGCCACCCTCGCTGGCGAGGAATGAGCTCACGGCGGCCACCAGACCAACGCGGTCCGGACAGGATACGATCAGACGAAAACTGTGCGTGTTCATGGGGTGTTCAGACTGGTATTAAGGAGATTGAACTGTCTCATATTTACGGGTGAATTTCACCCGCCATACCAAAAAGGCTCCGGATCGGGATTGCAGGTCCCTGGTCGGTTTCCTCTGATTATTTCAGCGGTTGTAGCAGATCGCGAAACTGGGGGTGCTCGGCGCTTTCCAACCATTCGAAAATCACCATTTCGGTGGTGACGATTTCCGAGCTGTGGCGGGCCATTCTGGCAATGGCCGTTTCGCGATCATGGGGTTTTCTGGAACCGGTAGCATCGCTCACCAGATAGACCTTCTTGCCCGCCATCCTGAGTCCGAGTACGGTTTGCAGAACACAGACATGGCTTTCGCAGCCACCAATTACCCATTGTCGGCGGTCACCGGCCAGTGCCAGCAGTTGCCCGGTTTTAACCGCATCAAAGGTCATCTTTTCCAGAACCGCTTCCCCCTTGCGGGCCGCCAATGCCGGTATTGTGGCACCAAGCCCCCCGGGATTCTGTTCGGTGTAAACGACGGGTATACCGAGAGTTCTGGCCGATTGAATGAGCTGTTCGAGGTTGCGGATGACCTGGTCGCCCTGATGGATGGCTGGTAACAGTCGGGTCTGCATATCAATGACCAGCAGCAGGGATTGCGTCGGATCAATTGTCAGCATGGTATTTCTCCGTCGATCCGGGTGGTCAGTGTGTCGGAAAAACTGGCCATCATCTGCTCGGCGCTGGCATTGAAAATTCTGATGCGACCGGTATGTGCCAGCAACAGCAGGCCCGTGGCGTAGGCGAAGACACTGGCCGTTATTTCGTTGGCATGGGTTGCGCTGGCGCCCATGGCCAGGGCGGCATCCGTGATGGGTTGCAGACTGGATTGCAGCTGTTGATTGAGCTCGGCATCCCTCGCCCGGCCGAGCCCCTTGGGCTTCATGCCGCCACGGAACAGGTAAAAACCCAGATCCAGATCGCCGGGATTAGTTCGATAGTAATTAAAAAACGCCATG
>Ga0207906_1000199_pt1 | contig 34882 bp, 28 predicted proteins | sample LinPmetageLP37_FD_184050 | JGI IMG/M metagenome (GOLD analysis project Ga0207906, IMG submission 184050) | Marine viral communities from the Pacific Ocean - LP-37 (SPAdes) | ecosystem: Environmental > Aquatic > Marine > Oceanic | place: Pacific Ocean | collected 2010-06-16 | reverse complement strand
AATACCGCCTTATCGTTATATTTGCCAAGAATAAAAGAGCATTAATAAAAGCGTCCTAATAAAAGAGATCCGCCATGAGCCATCATTCGTCTTTATTTGACAGTTATAGTATCCGCCGCGTGCGTCCGCCAAAAAACAAAATTGGTACCTCGGCTAAGCATGATAGTGCGATTAGCCATGTCATGGGGACGGCGACTTATGTGGATGATATTGCAAAACCGCAAGGCACGCTACATCTGGCAGTAGGTAAAAGTAGCCACGCTCACGCACGTGTATTGAGTATGGACTTGAGCGCTGTTAGAGATGCGGATGGGGTGGTAGATGTCTTAAGTTTTAAAGATTTGCCTGCGCAGACGGATATCGGTGCGGTGTTCGACGGTGAGCCACTGATGGTGGATGACATCACAGAGTATGTGGGTCAGACGTTATTCGTAGTAGTAGCGAGTAGTCATCGCGCTGCCAAAAAAGCTGCGACAAAGGCAGTGGTGGAGTATGATCCATTGCCAGCGGTACTTAGTATTGATAAAGCGCTAGAGCAAGAGTTATTTGTGCGTCCGAGTCATTTTATGAAGCGCGGTGACGCGGCGACTGCGCTTGAGAACGCACCGATTCGCATTGAAGGTCATATTCATATGCGCGGGCAAGAGCACTTTTATCTCGAAGGCCAAGTGTCTTATGTGGTGCCTTGTGATGATGGCGGGTTAGAGGTGTACACGTCATCGCAGCATCCAAGCGAAGTACAACAGCTGGTCGCCGAAGTGACGGATTTACCATTTCATGCGGTAAACACAGTCGTGCGCCGTATGGGTGGGGGCTTTGGGGGTAAAGAGACGCAAGCGGCTGCATGGGCGTGTCTGTGCGGTATTATCGCCAAACGTCATAACGTGCCTGTCAGTATGCGTCTAGATCGTCAAGATGATATGGTGGTGACGGGTAAGCGTCATGAGTTTGCCAACCGTTACGAAGTTGGTTTAGACGAGTCTGGTCGTATATTGGGCGTCGATATGCAATTGGCTGGCTTGTGTGGCTATGCACCAGATTTGTCTGATGCCATCGTTGATAGAGCGATGTTCCATTGTGATAATGCCTACTATTACCCAGCAGCTCATGTGGCAGGGCATCGCTGCAAAACGCATACCGTATCCAATACTGCCTATCGAGGATTTGGTGGTCCGCAAGGCCTGATGACCGCTGAATATATGATGGATCATATTGCCTATACCTTGGGGCAAGATCCGCTACAAGTGCGCTTGGCAAACTTATATCAAGATGGTCAAAGTACGCATTACGGTCAGACGATTGAGCATTTTGATTTGGCCACCATCATGACCAAACTGGCAGATGATTGCGATTATGACAATCGCCGTCAACAAATCCTAGAAGCCAATCAAAAAGCTGCCGCTAAAGGCAGTGACAAACGCTTGGGTCTTGCTCTAACGCCAGTAAAATTCGGTATTTCATTTACGGTGCAGACGCTTAATCAGGCAGGTGCATTGGTACATATTTATACTGATGGCAGTATCCATCTCAATCACGGCGGTACAGAGATGGGGCAAGGACTGTATATTAAAATTGCCCAGATTGTTGCCAATGAATTTGATGTTGATTTGGACACGGTCAAAGTATCAGCGACACGTACCGACAAAGTGCCTAATACCTCACCAACTGCCGCGTCATCAGGTACCGATATCAATGGTAAGGCGGCACAAAACGCTTGTCTAAGCATTAAATCTCGCATACTTGAAGTTGCCGCTGAGCATTTCGACGTAGCGCAAGAAGACATACGTTTTGAAAAGAATCATGTCTATATTGGCGATAAAGAAACACTGACTTTTGCTGAGATGATTCAACTGTCGTACCAGAACCGTATCAGTCTATCGTCTACTGGCTACTATAAAACGCCTAAGATATTTTACGATCGCTCTAAAGCGTGGGGTCGCCCGTTCTTCTACTTTGCTTTGGGTGCTGCCTGCGCTGAGGTTGAGATTGATATCTTGACGGGCGAGTATCAAGTGCTGCGCTGTGATGTGCTACATGACGCAGGGCAGTCGATCAACCCTGCCATTGATATTGGGCAGATTGAAGGTGGTTTTGTGCAAGGTATGGGTTGGCTTACAGCAGAAGAGCTAATCTGGAATGATAAAGGTAAGCTGGCATCTGACAGTCCTGCTAATTATAAAATCCCAACCGCGCATGACTTGCCTAAGCAGTGGAATGTCAAACTGTACGATCGCAAAAACGAAGAACAAACGATTTATAACTCTAAAGCCGTTGGCGAGCCGCCGTTTATGTTGGCAGCCAGTGTTTGGTGTGCCCTTAATAATGCAGTCGCGAGCCTTGGGGAGTATAAGAAGAATCCAGAACTGACTATGCCTGCGACGCCAGAAGCGGTATTAAAAGCAGTCATGCGTATGCAAGGCATGCCGTGGGATTTAACAACTAAAGCAGATACAGATACGGTTGATAGTTTAGTAAAAGGCGTAGAAGAGAACAGTGACCTTTACAACGAAAAAGCAATGCCACAAGACGTACGTCATGCCAAAGACATCGATCCAAAAGAAGTTAAAGGGAAACAAACTGATGACCAGCCTAACGCGATAGAGCATCCAAATGTAGCAGGGGCAAGAGGTCCTGCGCACAGTGAATGAGTCGTTAGCACCGCCAGTCGTTTGGTATGAAGGTCTAGCGCGATATCAGCAGCGAGGTATCGCTCACGTGTTGGCGACGGTCGTGGCTGTGAATGGATCTGCTCCTCGAGCGCTACAGGCAAAGATGATCATCACGCAAGATGGCATCGTAGATACGCTAGGCGGCGGCGGTCTAGAGCACGACGTTATCAATACTGCACGGCAGCTATTAAATGGTGAAATAGCAGCAACGGTATCAAAAGAAGTAAAACCAAAAGTCGCTGAAACTGACGGTGAAAGCGCATCAGTACCTTCTAAAGGGGTACGCCGTGATGCTGTCTATACTAAGCACTACCCGCTAGGTGCGAAATTGGCACAGTGTTGCGGCGGTAGCGTCACCGTTATGTTCGAATGCTTCAATGTAACGCCGCCGATGTCAGTACTAGTGTTTGGTGCAGGGCATGTAGCATCAGCGCTAATGACCATCCTCGCTGAGCTACCTTGTCAGGTAGATTGGGTGGACAGTCGCCCAGAGATGTTTAAGCGTCACTTAGTTGATGAATCTACTACTAATCAATCCAAACGTTATAACTTACCAGCGCATATCCGTCCGCATATCGATGATGAGCCTGTAGATTTTGTGCGCCCATTTATCGAGCAGGGTGGTCAGCGTTTTATTCTGGTTATGACTCATGACCATAGTGTTGATTTTGAGTTAGTGCGGGCGGCATTAGATACTATTTCTGACACTAGCTCACCTCATGATAAAAGCTCAGATATTTCAGCACCTTACATAGGCTGCATTGCCTCGGCAACCAAAGCCAAGCGTTTTAGAGATCGTTTGATTCAGCGTGGCTACAGTGAGCAACTGGTGAATCGGTTGGTCATGCCAATTGGATTACAAATTGGCGGCAAAGAGCCGATGGCAGTGGCAGTTTCTATCGTGGCACAGCTCCTACAACAGTATCATCAGGCTACTCTTTGAACGGTTCCCTTCATATAATTTTTATACTTGTTATTAAATTATTAAAACGCTCAGGACTACCAAGCCATTGTGAGATCTACGAATGACCCTACATATTTATCAAGCTCGACTGCTGCACTACTTGACCGAAAGCGATCGTACTGAGCGTACAACCTCTGATCATTTACAGACATTAGCTGTGGAACGAGACATTACGTTGCTACCAGTGATTGAAGGTGTACAGGTTTATCCTGAATATATCGCCGATGGTGCGCTTGTCGTAGATGATATGATAGGGTGCATTGTAGAGTATGGTCGTAGTGAAACTATACTGTCAAAGTATGCAAATGAAGAGGGTAGGCTAGCAGTCAAGGTGCATGACTATCGCGATAAATTGATCATGCCAGGTTTTATCGATACTCATGTACATTATCCGCAAATAGATATGATTGCTGCTTATGGTGAGCAATTACTTGACTGGCTTAACAATTATACTTTCGTCACTGAGGCCAATTTTGGCGATCCAAAAGTAGCGCATGATACGGCGCAGTTCTTTTTAAATCAGTTGCTAGCCAATGGCACAACGAGCGCCATGGTATTTTCTACCAGTCACCCTGAATCAGTGAATGCATTTTTTACGGAAAGTCACAAGCTTAACACCCGCATGATCACGGGTAATGTCTTGATGGATCAAAATGCGCCTGATAATTTGTGTGTACCTGCTGAGCAGGGCATTCGAGATACCCAAAACATCATTGATAATTGGCATGAGCGCGGCCGCCAACATGTGGCGATTACCCCGCGCTTTGCTATTACTTCGACACCCAAGCAACTACAAATGGCAGGTGAGCTGTATGCCAGTTACGAGAGTGTTTATCTGCAGACGCATCTAGCAGAAAATCATGATGAGATAGCCTTTGTGAAACAACTGTATCCCACTCATAAAGGCTATCTCGATGTCTATGATGATATGGGATTACTGGGTCGACGCACTACCTTGGCACATGGTATTCACCTTGAAATATCTGAGTATGAGCGTCTGCGTGCGACTGGTACGCAGATATCACACTGTCCGACGTCCAATCTGTTTTTGGGTAGTGGATTGTTCGATTTACCCAAGACGTTACGCTATACCGGTGTGAGTATCGCAACTGATGTTGGGGCAGGGACAAGTCTGTCGATGCTGACGACTTTGTCAGAAGCGTATAAGATCCAACAACTACAAAGCAATCAGCTATCCGCTCATCAAGGGCTATATCAAATTACGTTGGGTAATGCCCAGTCGCTATTATTGGACAATAAAATCGGTAACTTTATGCCAAATAAAGAAGCGGATTTTGTGGTCATCGATATGGGTGCAACGGAATTGCTTGAGCGACGTATGGCGCAGACCAAGACACTGGAAGAACAGTTGTTTGTGCTAATGATGCTAGGCGATGATAGAGTAATTGATCAGACGGTAATCGCAGGCGTGAGTCGTTATCGTAAATCAACTGCTTAATAAATTAGCGAAAAATATGAATAAAGAAAAAGCCCTGTTTATGTTAAACATAAACAGGGCTTTATCAAATTGATTTGTGCTTAATGACAGCTTAGTTGCATTCGCCTTTTAACTCAATAGACACATGCCAATCCGTGATATCAATCTCATGACAGTTATTACCCTCGCCATTGATACGATCAATAACTAAGAAATCACTGTCACGCCCAAGCGCGAGTAGAGGGTGATGCCAGACATTAGCATCGTACTGTACACCTTGGTGAGATTTCGCGTAAAACACTGCTAGGTCATCAGGCGACTGCGGCGGCACACCAGCTTTTGCGACAACGACGATATAGTCTTGACCTTCCATAGATACAAATGCTTGTGTCCCAAGCGGATGGTATTCCATGACCGAAAGGGCAATCGGATTCTCACGCTTTGTGGCTCGAAAGATACTCATGCCAACTGCACCACCGTCTAGTTTACTTTCGGCAAGTGCATGATGACGAACCGCATAGCCATTATTGATCTCATAAGTATTGTCAGCCGTTTGCTCATTATCACTATAGCGCTCGATAACCGAGCCGTAAGGGGCAAAGTTTGCCTTGGTTAAAGGCTTAGCTGTTAAAGTGACACTCATTATTTTGTCTCTTTGCTATCAGTGTTAGTACCAGTGTCAATATTAGCCTCAGCAATTTTGCCATACACGCGTACACGGCTAATGCCACCATCTGGGAAGATATTGACCCGAATATGCGTGATAGGCTGGTCTATCTGAAGCTTGTCTTTACCAAAGTGATGAATGTCATCCGCATTGGTTTTTTGTGGTTCAAGTAGGGTTTCCCAAAACATACTCTGAGTCACTAAAGTTTGCTCTGGTGTATTTGAAGAGTAGACGGCTTGGATCGAGACTTTATCAGGGTAATTGCCTTTAAAGTGGGCAGTATCTATCTCGATGGAATCAACGATACCTGCTTGACCTAGCGCGATGATACACCAGTCATTGCCTGGCTCACGGCGACGGCGGGTCTCCCAACCATCTCCCATATTGGGTGCTTTAGTCGGTAACAGTAAGTTACTGGCTTCGCCAAAGTGCGCATCATTACTAGCAATCGCACGACCACCATTTAATGCGCCTGCCAAGTCAAGTGTCTCGCCTTGTGTATTTAGGCTGGCATCAAGTTGGATATCACCATAGACACGTAGTCGGGCAACGCCGCCATCTGGATAAATGTTTAAACGAATATGGGTGACCGTTTGCTCATGATCAATCTCGACAAGCTCATGGTTGTGACCTTGAAGCGGGGTCATACCCACTAGTGCCTGCCAGTTTTTACCATCCCAGTCTTCTTTGCTTAGACTGGTAAGTTCAGCTTCATCTTGCTGCAGTAGCTCGGGCGCGTATAATGCATCGACACTGGCGGAAGATGGGAAGTTACCTGTAAAGTGACTGGTATCAATATCGAGACCGGCTATTTTGGTTGGGCGGGCCAGTTGGATAACCAAGTAATCGTAACCCAAATGACGCTTACGACGTGTTTCCCAGCCGTCCATCCACTTACCGTTGTCATCGAACTTACCCACGACAAAGATAGGTGCATCAGGATTTAGAATACGGCTTTTATCCGCAAAAAAATCGTCGGTGGCGAACAGTGATTTTGCACCCAAGCGACTGTCGGCTACGTTTGATTTTTTGGTGAATGCTGGCAGAGTATCAGGTAGATTGTTTGCGGAGATAATTTGTCCAACTTCTGAAGTGTTTTGACTCACAATGATTCCTTTTTTAATAATGGTGTGTGTTGATAGTGTGGTGGCTATCTTGTTTATTTATCTATGATAATTCGCACTCGCTTAGCTAAGTAGAACGAGTATTAGGACGATAGCTTAAGCTTACATCCAGTTAGCCGTATTGTCTGACGTAGCAGGATGGTTTTCGTACCAGTGCTTGGCGATATCATCACGGCGGCATATCCATACGTCATGCTTATTAGTGATATATTGCAAAAACTGCTTTAACGCTTTGATGCGTCCTGCACGTCCAATAATGCGGCAATGCAAGCCAATGGTCAGCATTTTAGGGGTGTGTGCGCCTTCTTCGTATAAGGTGTCAAAGCTGTCTTTTAGATATTGGTAAAATGGTTCAGCATGGGTGAACCCCGGGCTAGAAGAAAAACGCATGTCATTGGTCTCTAGGCTATAAGGGATGACCAAATGTGGTTTACGCGTGATCATATTGCCATCTTGGACCTTTACATTGAGCCAATAGGGTAATTCATCACCGTACGAGTCAGAGTCATAGGTATAGCCGCCTTGCTCGGCAACCAGTTCACGAGTATTTGGACTATCACGTCCTGTATACCAGCCGAGAGGTTGACCATCGAGCATACGTTTAAATATCTGGGTGGCACAGCGAATGTGTTCGCGCTCCGTCTCACGGTACATGTCTTGATAGGTAATCCAGCGTAGACCATGACTTGCAATCTCATGACCGTCTTCTAATACACGCTCAATAATATGTGGAGTCTTTTCAGCAGCAGCAGCACAGGTAAACGTGGTGATTGGCACGCCAAATTCTTTGAATACATCTAGCACACGCCACACACCGACACGGCTACCGTACTCAAATGCAGATTCAATAGACTGGTGACGGTTGTTAAATTCTGGTGTGCCTAAGATATCAGATAAAAAACGCTCTGATTGACCATCGCCATGGATGACGCTATTTTCTGCACCTTCTTCGATGTTTAATACAAACTGTACGGCGATTTTTGCGCCACCTGGCCAGTTCGCTTTTGGTGGGTTGCCAGCATAGCCTTTTAGGTCGCGGGGATACGTACTGATATCAAAGTCACTGGTAATTTTTTTGCTCATTATCTATATTCCTATATCGCTTAGAGCCTTAGATATTTACTAAAATATTGCTCGTGAAGGACAGTTATTTTTTATCACAAATTAAAGTGACGATGCATAGGCTACGAGCTGTTGGCGCTCGGCATCCGTCAACTGAGTAATATTACCAAGCGGCATATAGCCAGTCTGTACCGCAGTGACGATTTTCGCTTTATGTATTTTTAGGTCTTCTGGTGTCTGCAAAATGATTCCTGCTGGCGGTGCGGCGAAGCCTTGCTGTGTTGGCTGCACCGCATGACAGGTGCTACAGCGCGTATGCACGACATCCATCATAGCGTCATCTGCTGATGCGCTCACGGGTACGGCTTCGGCAGCCATGGCGGCATTAGTGGTATCAGTGTTTGTATCAGTAATCGCGCTTGTATCTGGCGGCGTGCTATCAGTCGTTGTAGGTGCTACTGAGGCAGTAGCAGGCATTGCAGGCGCTGGCTCAATCGGCTCAGGTCGCATCCAGATAATTAATAATACAGTTAATACGGCTGGAATAACCAAGTAGCGTGGTTTTTTATGACCTAAGTGCTTTTGGTTAAAGTAATGACGCGCAGTCGCGGTAATAATACCGACGAAGACCAATACTAACCAACCTTTCTCATGAGCATACATCATTGGGTAATGATTGCTGATCATGGTAAAAATTAGCGGTAGGGTAAAGTAGTTATTCATCAGTGAGCGATTTTTGGCTTGTAATGCCAATTCAGCCACTTCTTTACCTGGTTTTTCGCCGCGCCGCACACAGTCAACGAGTGCGCGCTGAGCCGGCATAATACCGAAGAATACGTTACCTACCATCACCGTACCCAAGATAGCACCGATATGTATAAATGAAGCGCGATCACTAAACAGCTGGTAAGAACCCCAACTAGCGATGACCAGTAAAATAAAAATCAGCGTACTAAAGATAAACGCGTTTTTACCCAAATGACTGCGCACGATAACTTCGTAAATGAAGTAACTACCAAATAAAAACAGCAAGCTAGTCGCAATAGCGCCGATACTGGTAAAAGGTACTTTACTTGGGTCAATCAGGTAGGCAGTTGCATTGGCATAATAGACGATAGACATCATTGCCGCACCCGTCAGCCAAGTGGTATACGCTTCCCACTTAAACCAGTGTAGCGTCTTTGGCATTTCCTCTGGTTCGAGTTTGTATTTAGCAATCTCATAAAACCCGCCGCCATGGACGGCCCAAAGATCCCCCGAAATGCCTTTGTCTGTTTTCCACTGTGGCGGTTTGCGTAGGCTTAGATCTAGCCACACAAAATAAAACGATGCACCAATCCATGCTACCCCAGCGATAACATGAAACCAGCGGAAAAATAAACTCAACCATTCGAGAAGATAGGCGCCCATGTAATAAATGTCCTTTAATATGACAGTGTCTTAATAAAATGTCTTAGTAATTTCTTTTGATAGTATTTCTTTAAAACTAATAACAACTCAGAGAGCTAAACAGCACCAAAGCTATGATCCGCGATAAGTGCTATAACCGTGAGCACTAAGCAGAAGTGGTACGTGATAATGACTGGCATCGTTTACTACAAAGTCGATAACCACTTGCGGGTAAAATGCTGTTAGCTGCTGAGCATCAAAATAAGACTGAGTATCGAACGTTATGGTATAGCGTCCGGTATTTAGCTGATGCTCTGTGCTATCGATGGCTGTATCAAACTGCCAAGCGTCTGGTGTGACACGGCCATCACTATTGGTTGTGCCATGTGCCAATAATGTGGCGACACCGTTGTCTTGTACGCGGTGTAAGGTAACGGCGACATCAGCCGCAGGTTTGCCAAGATGAGTGTCTAAGATATGTGATGATAGGGTGGCAGACATAATGCTTCCTTTAAATTTGTGAAAATATAAATCGGGTAAAAATGCTAGTCTAACTATGCGACTACTATTTGCTTGTCGAAGCATTACCTAGCAATTTAGTTAAACGTAAACGCGTAATTTTATTTTGCTCAGCGGCTGCGTTAGCTAGTTCAATAGCACGATCATTAGGCAGGCGCGCTAATAACAGATCCAGCATTTGCTGTGCGCTTTTGCCCGTCGCAAAGACAATAAAAATAAAACCAAATTTATCGAGATAGTCTCGATTGCCTTTGGCAAGTGCTTCGAGGACTTCATCTGCTGCATCGTTAGCGCCTGATTGTTCGTGTGCGGCGCTACTTTGTGTGTTGCGATATTTTTCTTTTAGAGATGCCACGTTACCGATTTGCGGATGCCCATCAAACGCTTCTAATAGGCTAGCCTCATCATTTTGTACTTTGTTCCAGATAGCGTCGCTACTTGCTAGCAGTGCATCAACGTCTACAAAAGGGCGGGCGTCTGCAAGCTTATAGGCCCAGTTTTTACTGGTGCAGCAAGTCAATAGCTGAGCGATGGCGACTTCTTGTGATAAATCGTTGAATTGCGCTAAGGTTAAGCTCACGATGACATCCTTTTCTAATATGACAACCCGTTATCTGTATCGGGCGATAAATGTTTGATAAAGGTTTATACCTTATGGTTATTTGCATAAACTTATAGGTATAAGCAGTAGTCTTGATAAGCAACGGCTGTTTCAGTTTTATGGTTGCTTTGATTAAGCTAATCGCTATTAATTTGCTTAAAATCAAAAGTCGATAATCGATGTGTTCGTAGTCAGACATTTAGCGCTTATATACGCTTTGCATAATTTCAAGTTATAGTGAACTGACAATATGAAACAGATTTGCTAAGGAAACACTGATATTTTAGCCGTCCAAAACGTCTGGCAAGAGGTAATTAATGACGGCATGATTGATTTACAGTTCCCATTTTGCTAAAACCTGACTAATTGGTCAACTGTTTTATGCGAAATATTTTTATTTAACAGGTTATGCTGATCAAATCTATGTGTTTATATAAGAATACACAGCAAAATATAGCGACTATTTTGTCGAACCTGTCTCTTAAAGTGAGATACCACTGCTATGACTCAAAACAATCAAAAGGAAGAAACCTCAGTGACTGATACGCCCTCGCACCGTAGCCAACAAGCCATTCGCGCACAGAACCAAGCGCTTATCTTAGCGGCAGCTGAAGAAGAGTTTGTGCTTCAGAGCTATCGCGGCGCTACGATGCAGGGTATTGCCGATAGGGCAGGCTTGCCTAAAGCCAATGTTCACTACTACTTTAAAAATAAAAAGAATCTCTACATGGCAGTGCTGCGCTCAATCATTCAAGAATGGAATGAAGGCTTGGTAACCATGACAGTAGATAGCGACCCAAAAACAGTCATCGAAAAATTCGTCCGTACCAAGCTACATCAGGCATTCGTCAATCCAAGTCGTCATAAGCTGTTTGCAATTGAAGTCATCGGTGGTGCACCGCATTTGCATGAATTTATGTCCACTACGATGAAGGAGTGGGTACACGATAAAGCACAGGTAATGAAAGAGTGGCACAAGCAAGGCAAAATTGGGATTACTGACCCTCTACAACTACTGATTTTGATTTGGGCGACTACCCAACGTTATGCTGAATTTGAGATTGAAATCGTTGGATTGATGGATAAGACCGCTTATGACGCAGAAGATGAAGCGCGTGCGGCAGACTTTCTGGTGCCTTTTATTCTAAGGGGCTGTGGCCTTGAATAATGACAAGGTACCTATTTTTGACAGGGTGCCTATTTAATAAGTCAGGTGCTTAATCAGCGAAGTGCACAGATTGTTTCTATTTCTCTGTGCACCTCGTTTACGGCTAAACACTTCGATATATTTAACCCTAGCTTTTTCTTACCCTTACGCTACTTCTTGCGTTGGTTCTAAACCGTCTTCAGCATGCTGTGCTTTGGTATCAAACTCGATGCCATAATTTTTGGGTAATATCATATCAAGGGTGATTGCCACAATCCCTGCCATCGTTACCGCTGAGCCAAAGATATTTTGAAAGAACTGCGGCGTTTGTGACAGTACGTCAGGGACAAAGGCGATACCCGTTGCAAGACCCAGTGAGGTGGCAATGATTAAGACATTACGATGCGTAAATTGCACGGTAGATAAGATGCGAATGCCAGCAGTCGCCACCGTCGCAAACATCAGTAGCGTGACACCGCCAACGACAGGCTTCGGTAATTGGGTAAAAATAGCACCAAGGACAGGGAATAGTCCCATCAGGCATAGAATGCCGCCCACATAGAAACCCACATAGCGACTGGCAATACCCGTCATCTGGATCACACCGTTGTTTTGGCTAAAGGTCGTCACGGGGAAGGTATTGAATACTGCCGCAATCAGAGAGTTAACACCATCTCCTAGTACGCCGCCTTTGATGCGTTTCTCATAGAGAGGACCTTTGATCGGTTCACCTGATATCATTGAGGTAGCCGTCAAATCGCCTGAAGTCTCAATACTGGTAATGATGTACATAAAGGCAATAGGAATAAAAGCCTGCCAATCAAAACCAAAGCCATATTTAAAGGGGATCGGTACCGTAAAAAAGGCGGCTTCAGAAACCAATGAAAAATCGATACGTCCCATAAATACGGCAGCGATAAGGCCGAGCATCAAACCGATAAAGATGGCGCTTGAGCGAATGACTTTATTATTAATGATGCTAATCAGTACGACACTTGCCAGCACACCACCGCCCAAAAGTAAGTTCGGAATACTACCAAAATCTTCAGCACCAAACCCGCCTGCTAAGTCAGTCAGACCTACCTTGGTTAATGACAAACCAATCGTGACAATCACGCAGCCTGTAACAATAGGACTCATAAAAGATTTGAGTTTGGTAATAAATTGACTCAAAAATATCTCAACAAATGCACCGAGAAAGGAGACGCCAAAAATAACGGATAAGATCTCTTCTGGACCACCGCCACGGTTTTTTACCACAAACCCTGCCGTCAGTACTGCTGCCAAAAATCCAAAGCTGGTGCCTTGTAACGCCATGAGACCAGAGCCAACAGGACCTACTTTACGGGTCTGAATAAAGGTTGCAACGCCAGATACTATCAATGACATAATACTATCAATGACATACTGAGAAGGTAGGGGATATGCTCTCCTAAACCTAATGTGCCACCTATGATAAGAGAGGGTGTGATGATACCTACAAACGCTGCAAGTACGTGCTGTATAGCACCTAAAAATGCTTTGATGGGGGTAGGACGGTCATGCAGTCTATACAGTAAATCAGTATTCGCTGGAACGTTTTCACTCATGGTGGTTTCCTCCTAAAATAACTGCTTAGCACCCGCTTAACTGTAGATATCAGACAATGTGGTAAATCACGAGATCAAAGTTTTAACCCAATCCTTGACTTGTTTTTTATCGATGTAAACAATAGGGGTACGCATCCGTCTGTAAGATAAGTAGTAAAAATAACTAATATATGTTGGCTAATATTTGAACAACCTGACCAATTAGTCAGGTCTATTTAGGGTATAGGTAAAATACAAGTCATTGCAATGTTTTTTTTGGTACTAGTGCGTTTACAGCTTTGTTACGAAGGAGGGAGGGTTAGGTAACATTGGAAGGTAGATCAAAGACGAAGGGTGCTGACCATTGAGAATATATAAATACTAAGATTTATCGTTATTTCTATTGCTGTTTTTTAATCAAAAAAAGCCCCAACCATAACGACTATGATTGGGGCATTTAAATTTTGCTTGCTTGATATTTATTTTAATATAACCAAAATTGCTACTTTGGTGGAGACCAGTTATTTTGGGCTTGATGACCATACTGGCGAACGGATAACGCCTTGTCCTGATTTGCCAAACGCTTCGCCACCATTTAGAGACTTTATGGTCAGCACGCCTTTTCCGCCTTGGGTCGATGCGTAGACCACGCGTTTACCGTTTGGTGAGAAGCTTGGTGCTTCGTCGATACCTGTATTGCCAAGATTGGTAGTGATAGCACCATTACTATTCATAATAGCCGCTGAGCGTCCACTCAAAAAGGCAATTTGTGTACCGTCACTGCTAAACTGCGGACTGGTTGCATAACCACCGTTTGATACTTTAGTCGTTTGTCCTGTGGCAAACTCGTAGCGATAGACTTGCGGCTTGTTAAAGCCAGTTTTATCACTGACAAACACAAAAGATTTGCCGTCTGGTGCATAGCTTGGTTGTACTTCACTACTTGGTAAATTAGTGAGCCTTCTAGGTGTACCGCCGCTGGCGCTCATCTCATAGATATCAGCGCTACCTTCAAAACTACTAGAGAATAATATCTTGCTGCCATCAGGAGAGAATGAAGGGCTTAGGTTGCTACCTGAAAAAGGCGTCAGAGTAGTTGCGCCGCCGCCACTGACGTTTTGCACGTAGATGACGGGATATGATTTTTCACGTTGTACTGAGTAGGCGATACGGTTGCCATCAGGCGACCATGCTGGTGAAAAAATAGAGCCTGTCACTTCAGTAATGGTTCTAGCGTTTTCGCCATCAGCATCCATCACTTTGAGACGGGAGATCTTTTGCTTGCCAGTTCCTGTTTCTTCAATATAAGCAATGCGCCCTGAGAAGTCTCCTGGAATACCAGTAATCAGCTCGTATACTTTGTCTGCGATGACATGACCGGCATAACGCATACTTTCTCTATTATTATCGGCAGTTAGGCTTTGCTTGCCTTCTATCACACGACCAGATTTGACATCGATGACTTCATAATCGGTGATTATTTTGCCACGATTGGTACGCGTACTGCCGACAACCAGATACGGTATGCCCATGCTTTGCCAAACGGGTAATGTACCTGTCAGCTCTTTACTACTGTGCGGCTGCTGCGGTAGATCTTGATTGGTTACTTTTAGCTCGGTTTTACTCAGGTCATTTAATATAATCGGTGATAAGACAGAGTCACCCGCAAACGATACAAACGCAACTTGGTTTTGCTGAACAGGAATCTCATAGTCCAATTCTAGTACAACAGGTGCAGCGAGCACGCTTTGCGATATTAGCAATGCTGAGGTACTGGCGAGTAATGAGACTAGTAGTTTTTTGTGGGTACGCATGAGTAAAGGGAGCTCCTAAAATTAGTATGATATTCATTTTTTATTTAATGAGACAAGCATCTAGATGAGGCAGCAACCTATGCGAGACAAGCCGCTTAACGTCACGTTACCAATATTATAAGAACCTAGCAACTGATTAATTGCTGCCTTTAAACTGTATGGTAAAAGTCGGGTATTTAGGGTCATCAGCATCAATCGGGAGACTGCCAGTATTGAGTACCGCTTGTTTTGCCGCTTCGTTGACCGTGTTATCAGGTCCAGAGGCCGTCACGTTGATCACATCGCCATTTTCATTGACAGTGATGGTCAAGATGGCACGTTGAGTAGAGCCTCGCGCGGCGGTAGGCGGCGTATAGTTGCGCTTGATTAAGTTGATGATTTCGCTGTTGCTGGCACCGCGACTGCCACTGGATGCAGAACGACTACTACCCTTGGACGTACTAGAGGTTGACGTATCACCAGATATAGTAGATTGCCCATCTGACAGGCTAAAAGTTTTCCCTGCATTGCCAGAGCCGGCAGTATCAATCTCAATATTGCGATCAGTAGCAGTAGGACGTTTTATCTTTGGTGGATTGTTTTGCTTTTGACGAAACTCTCCCAGCCTTTTTTGTTCTTCTATAAGCTGGTCGCGTTTGCTTTGATCGACTTGGTCAAGCTCTTCCATGGCTGACTCGTCTAGTTGTGCTGCCCACTCAGCCATTTTGCGCTCATATTCTTGATTTTGCTCAAGCAGACGTTGTTGATGGTCTTCGCTCATAAGCATGGGTTGACCAGCTGGCTCCTCAGATCGTGTAAATACAGGCACGCGCTGAGAGCTTGACTGACTTGAATTTTGCGCACTGACGCTACTACCAGATATTTCTGGCTGGGCACTACTAGACGAGTCGCTAGTGCTACTATCCATCTGCATTGCGCTGGCTGCTGCACGGTTGGCCAGTATTTGTCCTTGCATTTCAGCAAGTTGCTCAGGGGATACCATGACCGTCTCAATACTACCAGCAGTCTCAACTTCAGTGGTTTGATAGTTATAAACCAGTATGCCAATGACAAGGCCATGCGCCAGTAAGCTTAGCAACGTAGGCAATGTTAGGCCGTTGCTTTCTGGTTCGGTAGGTACATAGACGGCAGGAGCATTATGCATGGTAAGGATACTCATGAACGTGATTTGTCAGATGGATTACTAGGATTAGCTATTATGATATGAAACGTTTACTAAAGGATATTTATCACTATAAAGAAGGCGTGGGTAGAGGCGCACCGGTCAGTAATCCAACTTTTTCGATACCTGCTTGCTGCAAAGTTGCCATGAGCGTCATGATGGCACCATACTGATTGTTTTGATCGGCATTGATCATCACCTGTACTGGCTCAGCATTACTATTATCGCTCTGAGACTGTAGGTTAGATAATGTATTAATCAGCTCAGGCTCACTTACAGGCACGTCAACATTGCTTTCATAACTGATAAAAATATCACCCTTGTCAGTCAACGAGACAATCACAGGTAATTGGCTTTGACTCATGGTATTGGTTTGTTCTTTTGGCAAATCAACATCGACGCCTGTAATTAGCATCGGCGCTGTCACCATAAATATCACCAGTAGCACCAGCATGACGTCAATGTAAGGCACGACGTTCATTTCTGCATTAAGGGCTTTTTTTTCACGGCCGTAGGGGTTTGGTTTCATAGCCCTGTCACCTGACCTGCATTAACTTGGGTTTCTTTGCTAACAGGTGCTTGTACGCTGGTCTCACGCTGTAGCATGCCTGTCATCTCATCACAAAATAAGGCACGCGAGTCATATAACTGGCTCGATTTTGCTGTGAAGTGATTGTATGCCAATACCGCAGGGATAGCGGCAAATAACCCCATGGCTGTGGCAATCAGTGCTTCGGCAATACCGGGTGCTACCGAGGCGAGGGTAGCTTGTTCAGTTTGAGACAGTCCCAAGAATGCATTCATGATGCCCCACACTGTACCGAACAATCCGATGTAAGGAGCAACGGAGCCAATGCTGGCTAGCGTCGTCAGCCCTGACTCGAGCAATTGCTGCTGGCGACCTAGGCCAACGCGTAGCTTGCGTTCAACACCATCGATAATATCATCTTTAGGTTGACGCTTTTTATGCATTCTTAGGTATTCTGAAAAACCCACATAAAAAATCTGCTCTAGCCCCTGACGATCAGGAGAGCCCTGAATGCCTTGGTATAGCTTGGCCAAGTCTTCGCCTGACCAAAACCAAGTCTCAAACTGTTGATCAAAGTTTTTGGCTGTACCAAGTCGCGCACTCATGCGAAAGATAATAACCCAACTGAGTAAAGAGGCTAATAACAATAGTGCCATCACAATCTGCACCAATAGACTGGCTTGGGTAATAAGATCGACAATATTTAATGATTCAGGCATGTAATGGACTCACGAATAATTGATAACAGCTGGTTGGAATAGTGATATCCGAACCAGACAACCCCTAAACAAACACTATTTACTTTTTAGTATTTAATACGCAGCACGTTTCTTTACTAAAAATTTGTAACTGTGCTTAGAAAAATGCTGCAACAGTAAGTATCGCGATTTAGGTATCGGTATAATAACCCCCTAGTTTACTTCTAAATGAGAGAAAGGTCATTATTAATGTGTCAAACGACTATTTAGTTGGGCTGCTATTGATTCATTCAATAGTTAGTTGGATAACATGAATAATGACCGAGCAAATACTTACTACCTAAAACTCATGACTCAAACCGAATATTACCTTAATGACGAATAGAAAGTAGTTTTTCGAATAGCGTAAGGCAACATGGCTGTATGTGGCTTTTCATATGGCTTTTCTGACCGATAGTCTTGAAGTCTTTCAAAATCCTATTTTGTACGAGATAGACATCATCAACGATTGAGTTTGTAAGATAACTGGTCTAATATGTTACGCTTTGTTACTACATTATTCTTATTGTGGCATCGTTATTTTTTCGCTGAGGTCATGTTTAATTTTAGGTAATGATGACTTTTTATTATCCAGTCGGGGGCGACACTTATGAATGCAATTGAACGCTATTTTGGGATTAATGGTGAAAATACCACGATCAAAACAGAAATCATCGCTGGTATAACCACGTTCTTGACGATGGCTTATATTATCTTTGTCAACCCTAACGTCTTAGCCGATGCGGGTATGGATAAAGGGGCAGTATTTGTAGCGACCTGTATAGCAGCAGCAGTAGGTTGTTTCATCATGGGTATCTACGCCCGACTACCAGTTGCGCTCGCACCAGGTATGGGGCTTAATGCCTTCTTTACCTATGGTGTGGTGCTTGGTATGGGCTACGCATGGCAGACAGCGCTAGGTGCGGTGTTCTTGTCTGGTTGTATCTTTGTACTATTGAGTCTATTTAAGATTCGTGAAGCAATCATTAATGCTATTCCAACATCCCTCAAAAACGGCGTAGTCGCTGGTATTGGTGCGTTCTTGGCATTTATCGCATTGCAAAGCGCAGGCATCATCGTCAATCATGACGCAACCTTAGTTGGCCTTGGTGACATGACATCATTCGGTCCTGTCATGGCTTCATTAGGTTTTGTTGTTATCATTGGCCTGTCTTACAAGAGAGTCCCAGGTGCAGTAACCATTGGTATTTTATTGGTTGCACTGATTAGTTTATTAATGGGCTATACGCAGTTCACAGGTATCATCTCTTCACCACCTTCTATTGCACCGACGCTTATGCAGTTAGACATTGCTGGTGCATTTGATGTGGGCATGATCAGTGTGATCTTTGCTTTCTTATTTGTCGATTTGTTTGATACTGCTGGTACTTTGATTGCTACCACTAGCCAAGCAAAGCTAACGGACGAAGATGGCAATATCCCGAATATGGGCAAAGCACTACTCGCTGATTCAACCGCGACAGTAGCGGGTTCTTTACTAGGTACTTCATCGACGACCAGCTATATCGAGAGTATCTCTGGTATCGCCTCAGGCGGCCGTACGGGCCTGATGGCTGTTACGGTAGGTGTGTTATTCCTGTTCAGTATTTTCTTCTCGCCACTAGCGGGTATGATTCCAGCTTATGCAACGGCTGGCGCTATCTTTTATGTAGCCGTACTTATGATGGGTACCCTAAAGGACATCAACTGGAGCGACTTAACAGAAGCAGCACCAGTGGTCGTGGTATTGCTATTCACACCGCTTACATACTCTATCGCTGACGGTATTGCGCTTGGTTTTATTACCTTTACGGCTGTAAAAGCAATTGCAGGCAAGTTTGCAGATATCAGTATTGCTGTCTGGATTTTGACTGCTATATTGTTGTTCAAGATTATCTTCCTATAATGCAACGCGTAGTAAGACATTAATAGTGTCTTAAACAAGAAACCCTCTTTATCAGCTGATGATAAGGAGGGTTTTTTTGTCAGCATTATAAGCCTATCGTATTAATTTGAACTCGGTATTCTTGGGGTTAAATGTTTAGTATTTCTGATACCAGTATTAAGTAGGGTGATGCCAAACTATAGGCAATAGCAAACAAAAAAACGTAACCAAAGAGTCATAGTCAGTAAATTGCTTGTAAGTTATTGTTATTTAGATAGAAATTAATTATTTGAAAATGATTAATTTCGTTAGTTTGAAAAAAAATTTCGTGATATTATAGCCGAGTTAAGCGCATCACCTCAATCAACGCCGTAGAGGTTTTTCTTACAGTGAATTAGCATCATCAAAGATGACAGATTTGTAATTATTAGAGCGATTTTTCGGTTCAATAAGGCGATATTTGGTCATCACACTCCTTTCACTACTAACAAGAAGAAGGCACTAATGCCGCTTAGCTTTTCGTTGTTGCCTTTGTATTGTTAACGTAGCCCGTTTAACAGTCTAACGACCTACTTAACCGTCTCCAGCCTATGCTGGATTTTTAGTTTTGTGATGGCGCCGTTTGGTCTTTTGATTATTGCTGTGAATATCCGTCAGTAACCACTATTTTTTGATAGCGGTTATGAGCAGTTATACAGGACGATCAGACTTCCTAAAGCACCATTTATTATGGTTTTTAAACGATAGTTATGGAGTTATTATGAACCCAGTAGACCAGTTTACCCCGCAAGAGCCGATCTTGTTTAATCCTGTTGATATGCTGTCGCCTGAGTATCTCGCCCAGTCAGCAGAAAAGCTAAATAAGCGTATTTCGCCGCTATATAGCGCCGATGAAGAACGTTGGTTGTCTGAGTTATTGCCACTTGCTAAGCCTAGTACCCAAGAGCGTGATGCCGCCGCTGAGCAGACACGCAAGCTGGTTGAGCATGTGCGTAACGATGGCAAAGCCGTCAAGATGGTTGACTCATTATTGCTTGAGTATAGCCTTGATACCCAAGAAGGTATCTTGCTCATGAGCTTGGCAGAAGCTTTGATTCGAGTGCCAGACAATTATACTGCTGATGCATTGATTCATGACAAAATGAGTGTGGCAGATTGGAAAAAGCACATCAAAAATGACAACGGCTTTATGGTCAATGCTTCTACTTGGGGCATGATGATGACTGGTCGCGTTGTCAGTATTGACAGCAGCACCACTGCATCAGGTTTCTTGGATCGCATGACTAAGAAGATGGGTGAGCCTGTCATTCGTAGTGCGATGCAAAAAGCCATGCGTATCATGGGCCATCAGTTTGTATTGGGCGAGACCATCGAAGACGCCAATAAAAACAGCCAGCCATATCGTAATAGAGGCTATACCTATTCATTTGATATGTTAGGTGAAGCGGCTATCACGCATAAAGATGCGGAAAAATACTTCAATGACTATCTACATGCGATCAGAGCTACGGCGAACGTAAAAGTCAAAGAAGGCATGCCAAAGCCGTCAGTGTCTATCAAATTATCAGCACTGCATCCTCGCTATGAAGCCACGCAAGAAGCGCAAGTAATGGGCTTATTGCGTCAGCGCTGCCTGCTATTGATTGAAGCGGCACGTGAAGTCAATGTCGATATCAGTATTGATGCTGAAGAAGCAGATCGCCTCGAGATTTCTCTAAAACTGTTTGAGTCTTTGTACCGTGATAATTTAACGGCGGACTGGGATGGTTTAGGTATCGTTGTACAAGGGTACTCTAAACGCGCAATCGCTGTATTAGCATGGCTTGCCCGTTTGTCTACTGAAGTCGGTGATCGTATTCCAGTACGTCTAGTAAAAGGCGCTTACTGGGATACTGAGATCAAACTTGCTCAGCAAAAAGGCCTATCAGGCTATCCAGTTTGGACACGTAAAGAAGGTACGGATACTGCATACCTTGCTTGTGCGCGCTTCTTATTGTCAGACCATCTGCGCGGGCTAATCTGGCCACAGTTTGCAACGCATAATGCGCATACACTGTCTTCAATCATGACCATGAGTGCACATAGAGATTTTGAATTCCAACGTCTGCACGGCATGGGTGATGCGCTTTATGATCATATTTTGCAAGCTTATGAGATTCCTGTACGTATCTATGCGCCAGTAGGTGCACATAAGGACTTGCTACCGTACTTGGTACGCCGCTTGCTTGAGAACGGTGCCAACAGCTCGTTTGTTCATCAGTTGCTAGATAAGTCTTATCCAATCGAAAAGCTAACCGTGCATCCATACGACAAGCTGCTTGGTAATGCAACATTGCACAATCCAGACATCCCGTTACCGTTAGAGATTTACGGTGAACGTCGTGCAAGTTTCGGCCCTAATATCTTTGTAGAGTCACAGTGGCTGCCGTTCAAATCAGCGATTGATAGCCATCTACACAAAACATGGTCAGCAACCTCTATCATTAATGGTAAGGCTGTTGATACCTACGAAGTAGATGGTCAAACGAATCAGCTTGATACGCAGACTGTACTTGCGCCTTGGAACCACGAAGTTAGTGCTGGTAAAGTAACTTATGCCAACGCTGAAGTGGCTCGCCAAGCGGTTGACGTTGCTGTTGCTGGTCAAGATGTATGGCAGAATGTACCAGCTGCTAAGCGTGCTGAGATATTACGTAAGATTGCTGAGCTATACGAAGAGAACTACGCTGAACTAATGGCACTATGCCAAGTTGAAGCGGGCAAAACCATGCAGGATGGTATCGATGAAATCAAAGAAGCCGTTGATTTCTGTCGTTTCTATGCTGACGAAGCAGAGCGCCTAGATGATGTCGTGCATGAGTTTACAGACTTGGCTGGCAAGCAGTCTCGTCAAGTGTATAAAGCACGTGGCACTTTTGTTTGTATCAGTCCATGGAACTTCCCATTGGCTATCTATACGGGACAGATCGTAGCTGCACTTGCTGCAGGTAATACGGTAGTAGCGAAACCTGCTGAACAAACCAGTTTGGTAGCTCACTTTGGTGCACAGTTGATGTATCAAGCGGGCATACCTGCAGAAGCATTGCAATTGGTCATTGGTGCAGGTGACGTAGGTGGTGCTTTGACGGCTGCTGATAATATCGCAGGGGTGATATTTACAGGCTCTACTCAAACAGCCCAACGTATCAACCAAAGCTTAAATGACCATGCACAAACTAGTGGCGAGTTGCCTGTCTTTATCGCTGAGACTGGCGGTCAAAATGCGATGATCGTTGATTCAACGGCACTGCCAGAGCAAGTCGTTAGAGATGCGGTACTATCAGCATTTGGTTCAGCAGGTCAGCGTTGTTCAGCTTGTCGCATATTGTGCGTACAAGAAGAGATGGCGGATGATTTAATCGAGCTATTGCAAGGTAACATGGCTGAGTTGTCTGTAGGTAATCCTCTATATGCTGCGACAGATGTAGGTCCAGTAATTGATGCTGATGCTAAGCATGGTTTAGAGGCGCATATCGAACGTATGAGTGCTGAGCCGACTGCTACTATCTTGGCACAGACGCCGATGAGCTCAAGCTCAGTCGTCAGTCAAGAGAAGTCTACCTTTGTATTGCCAACCGCAATCGAAGTGAAGAGCATTGATGTGATCGGTGGTGAACACTTTGGCCCAATTCTACACGTACTTCGTTATCAAGCGCGTGATTTGAATAAGCTGATTGATGCTATCAACAACACAGGCTTTGGTTTGACGTTAGGTATCCATAGCCGTATCGAAAATACTGTTGAGCACATTGAGCGCCGTGCCTTTGTCGGTAACACTTACATCAACCGTAACCAAATCGGCGCGGTCGTAAACGTACAGCCATTCGGTGGTTGTGGTCTGTCAGGTACTGGCCCTAAAGCTGGTGGCCCGCACTATGTCGCGCGTCTCATGCAACTTAGCTCAGAAACAGTCAACGCTGAACAGTCAGCTGCTCATATGACAGCGACCGAAACCCAAACTACCACTCAAACAGAACTCGCATAAGGAGTAGCAACATGGCGACTGAATTCAAAAAAAATCATGCCCAGGTTTGTGAATCTTGGCGATTACTCGGCGCAGTCAACCGCGCAACGTATCTACAAGCAGCCATTCCAAAACTGGCATTGCTCACTGGTGATGCCAATAAAGCAAAGCGTTTATTCAACCATTTGTTGAGCGCTGCGCCTAGCTTGGATGAGATGCATCGTATGACAGGTGCAACAGGTGAGTCTAATGACTTGTATGTGACTGGTCGTGGTAAAACCATGGTTATCGGCGGCGAAACTGCTAGAGCCATGGCAGTATTGGGTCAGCTTATCGCGGCACTCCTAACAGGTAATGAAGTTATATTGCATTGCCCAAGCCAAGATGAGATGTGTAATGAAGCTGCTAAGATATTGCACGATACAGGTATCAGCGAAGATGTATTAAGTGTGGCTAATGATTCGCAAACTGTGACACTTTTATATATCGATCGTCTAGCGCAAGTGGCTGTCTCTGGTAGCCGCAGCGAAGTGCAAGCCGTCAGTCAAGAGCTTGCTAATACAGACGGTATTTTGACGCAGGTTATTAGTGTTACTGATATGGAAGGCTTGTCAGAAATGCTAACGCCTGACTACCTACATCGTTTTGTCACTGAGCGAGTCAAGACTATCAATACCACAGCAATCGGTGGTAACGCGAGCTTGCTTGAGCTTGGTACAGAGTAGAATCACTGCATTAATTACGAATCCGCTTCGCTTTTATATCAACTTTTATAAAGGCTAAGCGGTGTTTGGTAGCGCTATAACTACCAAACTAGTGATTGCATAAGATGTATAAGAAAAAACCGCTATCTGAGTAATTATCAGATAGCGGTTTTTTTTGTTTATGCTGTTTAACTGAAGCCTGATGACAGGATGTTATTCAGCAATATCAACCCATACCCAGCCGTTCTCTAGCCATTCGCTCAAATCATCTGCATCAACATCGGTGACGTCGCTATGTTGTAATGCTTCACCATTGGCCAAGCGTACTAGTACTGCTATCGCCGATTCATCAAGCCCATCGATACGTTGACCATTAGCATACAGTACAGTGCCATCATCGGTCTGGCTATAGAGTAGGCGGTTGCTATAGTCCGCCTGCAATGTGGCCCCTTCTGATAGGGCCTGTATTAGCTCATCGGTATCTAACGTCTCTTCTGGCATCAGCGCATCATATTGGCGTTTACTAACTACTTCAGAAACTGCTTGGCGAATCATATCATCACCGCGATCAGATTGTAGCATCTCTAGTAATTGCGCCTTGATAGCGGCAATACTATCTGCTTGCAATTCACCTGACGCTTGTAGCGCTTGCGGTAGTAGCATCGGGATAAATAGCTTGCTGTCGTTAGTCGCAATATCGGCCACACTATCGATGATTTGCATCAGGTTTGGACGGCGGCAACCAAACGAGAAAGTCAAACAGTCATTTTGTGCTACACCGAAATGTGATAATTTCGGCGGTACATAAAGCACATCACCCGCTTCTAGTATCTCATCAAAAATAAGCTCGCCCATGTCGTCAAATAAACGAAGCGGCTCATCAGCAACAAATTCTGTCTGGTCATCACAGAATTTGCCTAACTGCCAACGTCTAGAGCCATAGCCTTGTGCCAAAAACACATCATAGTCGTCATAATGCTTACCGACCGAACCACCTGCTGGCGCATAAGAGACCATGATGTCATCGCGCTGCCATTGCGGAATAAAGTCAAACGCTTGCCACAACTGACCAAGCTCTGGCGACCATTGCTCAAGATTCTGTACCAATACGGTCCATTGCTCTGGTAGGTTTTCAAAATCAGTCTCATTCAGTGGGCTTTTTTTAAGTTGCCACTGTGCCTGACCTTCTTTTTTATTGGCTGCTTGGGTTAGCAAGCGTGCGCTAGCATCTTCTTCAAGGGCAAGACCAATCATGTCATCTGGCTCAAACATGTCGATCAATTGTGGTAAGCCTTGCTTGATAAGTAAGGGTTTCTTTTGCCAGTATTCAGCCAAAAACTGCTCAGGCGTGATAGAGTCGGGTAGACAAAGAGGAATAGAAGTCATGGGTAAGTCCATATTTTAAATGCGTATGAGATTGATAGTAAGAGAGGCTTTATAGAAAGGTTTTAATCGTTTATGATGATCCTCTATCTGATGGCTATCATCAGAGCAGCCACCGAATCGTAGGAAAGTTATGAAAAAATTGAACTTTATCGTCATTATCGCTAGCGTGTTTTTATTACAAGCCTGTGTCCATAAGATTGTCACCGTACCTGCCAAAATCGCTTATAAAACCACCAAAGGTGTGGTCAAAGGAACTGTTGCTGTCGGTAAAGCCATCATACCGGGTGATAGCGACGATGATAAAAAAGACGATTAATCACTTAATTAGATACCACTTGGTTTTGACGAGTTTGAAATAGCATAATACCTGCCGCAATTAGCCCACCGAGTAATGCTAAAGCCATATCTTTGTGGGCGTCCCAAACGTCACCCTGCTGACCGTTATACGCTTCAGCAGCTTCTGGTGATAACGTCATTGCAATGCTCCATTCGAGTAATTCGTAGAGCAGACTTGATGACATATTAATCATGAGAGCAAGTGCGATGAGTAGTTTGACGGATTGGACTTTGAAGATAGATTTTGAGACATCTACCATCGCATGGAACAGTAAAAGCCCGTAGCTAAAATGGACAAGACGATCGTACATATTGCGCTGCCAACCAAACAATTCGTCTACACGTATACCGAATAGTTGCTGTGTCCAATCATTGTAGGGCACGTAAGAGTATAGATAACGCGCCCCTATGATGTGAATGACTAAAAATAGTGATGCGAGCACATAAGAGCGTGAGCTAACATAGTTATAGCGATAAGCAACTAGCATCAATGCTAAGAAAAGTAGCGTACCGAGTTGATGTAACAGGTAGCTCGACCACTCTAGTGGGTTAATGCTTGCCAGTACCATGACGACAAATACCGTAATCGTACTAGCAAGCACATATTTTTTATTTTGATGCATAGTGCTCGCTGGCTGCTATTAATCGTTAAAATTACAGCTTGGCAATCCATTCTTTAATAGCGCGTGCTTGTTCAGCGGCATTACCGATATAAGTAGCAGGCGTCAATGCACGTAGGCGTTCTTTATCCGCATCGCTAACAGCCGATAGCTCATCACTTTCGACAAACGTTAGCATGGCTTCACGAGTCATGGCATTACCGCGAGTCAAAGCTTTTAGTTTTTCATACGGGTTTTCAACGCGGTAGCGACGCATGACCGTTTGAATCGGCTCTGCCAACACTTCTTGCGCTTGATTCAAGTCATCATTTAAACGCTGTGCATTTAGCTCAAGTTTACCCACACCTTTTAGGCACGCATCAAATGCAATCATACTTTGAGCAAGGCCCACGCCGATGTTACGTAATACCGTTGAGTCAGATAAGTCACGCTGCATACGTGAAATTGGTAACTTCTCACCCAAATGGGCCAGCATTGCATTGGCAACGCCTAAATTACCTTCAGAGTTTTCAAAGTCAATCGGATTAACTTTATGCGGCATGGTAGAAGAGCCAACTTCACCGTCTTTTAGGCGCTGCTTAAAATAGCCTAAGCTAATATATTGCCAAATATCACGGTTAAAATCGATCAAGATTGTATTGAAGCGCTTAACAGCATCAAACAACTCAGCGATATAGTCGTGTGGCTCGATTTGAGTGGTATAAGGGTTAAATGTTAGCTCTAGACGCTGATTGATAAACGCTTCAGCATGAGTCTGCCAGTCGACGTCAGGATACGCTGAAAAATGCGCATTATAGTTACCGACTGCACCGTTGATTTTACCTAATAGCTCTACTTGATTGATTTGCTTGATTTGACGGGCTAGGCGGTAGGCCACGTTTGCCATCTCTTTACCAAGTGTCGTTGGACTGGCTGTTTGACCATGTGTGCGTGATAACATTGGCTGATCAGCGTGAGCAATAGATAAGTCAACGATACTATCAGTCACTTGCTGCATTTTGGCAACGACTAGCTCGCGGCTGTCTTTGAGCATCAATGCATACGATAAGTTATTGATGTCTTCACTGGTACAGGCAAAGTGAATGAACTCAAGTGAGTCAATCAAGGCATCCTGACCACGGAACTTGTCTTTGATAAAGTACTCAACCGCTTTTACATCATGATTGGTCGTCGCTTCGATGTCTTTGATAGCTTGAGCATCTGCTTCGCTAAAATCATCAACGATTGCATTCAAAAAAGCGTTGGTCTGGTCATCAAATGCTGCTAATTCACCAATTGCGCTGTTGTCAGCTAAAGACTGCAACCAGCGAATCTCTACCGTAACGCGGGCTTTGATTAGACCAAATTCAGATAAATAAGGACGTAAGCTGTCAGCCTTTGATGCGTAACGACCATCAATTGGAGAGAGAGCGGTAAGTGGGGTCATGGTTATGCCTCAGTAGTTATGAAATAAAAAACTGCAAGAGTCTGGATAAAAAATTACCATATAATAAACGACGTCGAAATCGTTGCGCGTAATATAGCAGAAATATGATATTAAAAAAGCGGTCTATGCAAATAAAGCGATGTTGACGCTCGTTAAAATTATGTTATTCACTGCATCAACATCTGTACCTTAAGTTGGGTCTTAAGAAGTAATTAAAATCCGCAAGGTGCATCGATAGATTCAATCACGCCGCCGCCTAGACACACTTCATCAATATAAAATACGGCTGACTGACCAGGGGTGACGGCGCGCTGTGGCTCATCAAATACCACGCGCACTTCGCTGCCATCAGCATTGGTCGCAAATACGCGACACGCTTGGTCTGGCTGGCGATAGCGAGACTTCTCCATACAGGCTAGACCTTCGTCGCTAAACACATCCGCAGGTGGTAAACCATCAATCCAATCGAGCTTATAGGCTTTTAGCTCGTTGCTCATTAGCATGGGATGTTCATGGCCTTGACCGACGATTAAACGGTTTTTCTCTAAGTCTTTTGCCAATACAAACCACGGTGCCTCTACACGGTCTTTAACCCCGCCAATGCCGATGCCGCCACGTTGACCCAATGTGTAATACATGAGGCCGTCATGAGTGCCGATGACTTTATTATCATCAGTAAGTATCTCGCCTTTTTGGGCAGGCAGATATTGCTGTAAGAAGTCTTTAAAACGGCGCTCACCAATAAAGCAAATACCCGTAGAGTCTTTCTTTTTAGCCGTCGCTAGGTCATGCTCTTCAGCAATCTGACGTACCACCGGCTTTTCAAGCTCACCAACGGGGAATAACGTTTTGGCGATTTTGTCACCGCCAACCGCATGCAAGAAATAGCTTTGGTCTTTATTGTTATCAAGTCCGCGCAATAACTGTGCAACCTCGTCACCTTCGGCATTGGTATAGTTCACACTGCGGCGCGTATAGTGACCGGTCGCGATGTAGTCAGCACCAAGCGTCAACGCATAGTCCAAAAACGCCTTAAACTTAATTTCTTTATTGCATAAGATATCAGGGTTTGGGGTACGTCCTGCTTTATATTCTGCCAAAAAGTGCTCGAATACGCGATCCCAATATTCCATAGCAAAGTTGGCCGTGTGCAGCTTCATACCTATTTTGTCACATACGGCTTGCGCGTCTGCTAGATCATCCATCGCCGTACAGTATTCGGTGCCGTCATCTTCTTCCCAGTTCTTCATAAACAGGCCTTCGACCTTGAAGCCTGCCTGTTGAAGTAATACGGCTGATACAGAAGAATCGACCCCACCTGACATACCGACGATCACATGCTTGGTACTAGGATTTCCGACATCAGCAAGTGTTAAAGGGCGATGAGCATTAAAAGACTCAGAAACGGTTGTGCTTGAGGTATTTTGTATGGCTGACATAAAACGGCTCAACTATTTATACGTTATCCAAAGTACATGCCTCCGCCAAGTGTTATGCAATTACTACAATACGTAGTCTTAGCACCACAACGTCAGCTTGTCTTTTGGATCTGGTATTATGATAAAATAAACGTCATATTATACCAGTTAATTGAAACTGGTGGCGACCGATGGTGTCTGGCTCCTCGTAAAACCACTTTGAAAATTCAGATAGTGGTTTTGAATTATTTTAATCACCTTTAACTCATCTTGGAATAATAATGATAAAAATTGGTCAAGGTATCGACGTTCACGCTTTTCATAATAATGGTCAGCAGCAACAATATGTCATTCTAGCGGGCGTGCCGATTGAGCATTCTCATAGTTTGCTTGCACACTCTGATGGGGATGTGGTCTTGCATGCATTGGCTGATGCGCTGCTGGGCGCACTTGCACTTGGCGATATTGGGCAGCATTTTCCTGATACCGATGCGGCACATGCTGGATTGGATTCAAGGATTTTGCTGCGTTATGTTTATAGTAAAGTGCAAGAGGCTGGTTATAGTCTAGGCAATGCTGATATTACGGTGATGTGTGAACGTCCAAAGCTGGCACCGCACAACAAAGCGATGCGCGCTAATATTGCGAGCGACTTGCAAACGGATATTAGCAATATCAGTGTAAAAGCCACCACGACTGAAAAATTGGGATTTACGGGTCGTCAAGAAGGCATCATGGCCAATGCCGTGGTATTATTAGTCCCTAACGCTATCGAACCTATATAGATCGAAATTCGTGCTTGTAATACAGCGGCAGTCGCCCCATGTATCAACCACGTCTTTACACAATTATTTTTATATAAATAATCATTTTAATGAACCGCTTTATCAATAGGAGCTTTTATGAGTGAGCAAACCCCAAACACTGCTGCAAACGACGTTGAACAATTGATCCGTGATCAAATCCGTGACAATAAAGTTATTATCTACATGAAAGGCACACCGCAATTTCCGCAGTGTGGTTTTTCAGCGCGCTCTATCGAAGTGTTGACTCAGATTGGTCGTCCATTTGCGTTTGTAAACATTTTAGAAAACCCAGAAATTCGTGCAACGTTACCAAAAATTGCGAACTGGCCAACGTTCCCACAATTATGGATTGATGGCGAGTTGATGGGCGGATCAGACATCATCTTGCAAATGTATCAATCAGGCGAGCTAAAGCCATTGATCGAAGCAAACAGCCCTGCTGCTTAATACTTAAAAGTGTGAATTGGATATCTTTAATGTCCAATTAGCCTTTGCAAGATACGAGCACAGCAAACCCAAGTAGTCATTAATGGCTATTTGGGTTTTTTTATTATTGCTATTAGTGTCACTAATACTCTATCTATTCTTGTCCTTACTAGTATTTCCACGCGCCTATGTCATTAGGCTTCGTTGTTTTTATGGGATTTACCCCCATATAGTGTCCAAGATATCAGCGATATAAATAATAATTATCAGATAATTAAGAGAGCTTTATGAATAACCAAACCAATGAACAGTCAAATGAGCAGAGAGAAGCGGCTGAGCAAGCAGCGATTGAAAAGCGTCGTGAGCGTTTAAAAAACGAATCTACGCGGATTATTGAGATTGCTAACAATGAGTCATACTCAGCACTTAAATGTATTCATCAGCTTAGTGTGGCAGGCGGTGCAACTGAAGCGACGTATATCGCTATTGAACAGCGCATTGTTGTGGACCAAGATCCGGCAGGTGCTTATCACTTGGCATTGTTGGCTCAAAACACGCCAGATTTGCCAATCGATGCTCGTCAGCTTATCGAGTTGGTAGTCAACAAGGGTGATAACCATCAGCGCTTGGCATTGCTTAAAAACTTACCGTTACCGCCAGTTGATCTCATCAAAGAGCAGATTTTAGCCAGTGATGATGGTGAAGCGATTGGTCAAATGAACGCCTATCTACAAATCAATCCAGAAGGGTATGGTAGTCATCATATGCTGTCTAGTGGGCAATCAGATCAGATCGTACCGCTTAGCCCTGGCAATAATAACCAAAATAATAATCAAAACAGTAACTAGTAAGGCGACAACTAGCAAGACAGTAACCAGAGTAGAGAACTTTTCGCTTAATTTTAATAGTTTTTGTTCTAACGTTTTTTAAGTATCAAAAAATTGTTATAATTATGGGTTATTCAGGGCGTGTTCTTAATCTGAACAAAAGCATCTGGATGGGCTAAAAATGGTTAAATATTGCCAAACTATGTCAAATAGCTGGTTAGTATCCTGATATTATCTGCGCTATTTTCCTTGTTTGGCTGCAATTTACCTCATTTTTATCACCATTTTCAAAATAAGAACACGCCCTAACCAATTATGAACGACTTATCTGAGTCGTTACCTTTTTATAAATTCGACTGACGTTTATTTGCTGATTGTTTTCTTATTTGAACATAGGATATGGCAATCAGCAGCGTTATGAGTCAAGTGAGGCACACATGCAATACCCAAAACATTACGACGTGATAGTGATCGGCGGTGGTCATGCTGGCACAGAAGCTGCTCTGGCGGCTGCACGTATGGGCGCACAGACCTTATTGTTGACGCATAATATCGAGACGCTCGGGCAGATGAGTTGTAACCCTGCGATTGGCGGTATTGGTAAATCGCATTTAGTGCGTGAGATTGATGCGCTAGGCGGTGCAATGGCGCTGGCAACGGACAAAGCGGGTATCCAGTTTCGCGTACTAAATAGTCGTAAAGGGGCTGCCGTTCGTGCCACGCGTGCGCAAGCAGATCGTATCTTGTACAAAGCGGCTATCCGTCATACGCTAGAGAACCAGCCAAACCTAGATATATTCCAGCAAGCCGCTGATGATATCTTGGTAGAGAATGGTCGTGCAACGGCTGTTGTGACTTCTACAGGTATTGTCTTTAAGACCGAAACAGTCGTATTGACCTCAGGGACTTTCTTAGGCGGCGTTATTCACATTGGTATGGAGAACTCAAAGGGTGGCCGCGCAGGGGATCAGCCTTCTATCAAATTGGCAGATCGTTTACGTGAGCTTAAGCTGCCAGTTGGTCGTCTGAAGACAGGTACGCCGGCACGTATCGATGCGCGTAGTGTTGATTTTAGTGTAATGACGGTACAGCCAGGTGATACGCCATTGCCAGTGATGAGTTATATGGGTGACGTCTCTATGCATCCTGAGCAGGTCAACTGTTATATCACGCATACCAATGCGCGTACTCATGACATCATTCGTGAAAACCTTGACCGTTCGCCAATGTTCTCTGGCAAAATCGAAGGCGTAGGCCCGCGTTATTGCCCATCTATCGAAGATAAAATCCACCGTTTTGCGGATAAAGACAGCCATCAGATTTTCATCGAGCCAGAAGGTCTGACCACACATGAGTTGTATCCAAATGGTATCTCAACCAGTTTGCCATTTGATGTGCAGTTAGACTTTATTCATAGTATGAAAGGCTTAGAAAACGCCCATATTACTCGTCCAGGTTATGCGATTGAGTATGATTACTTTGATCCACAAAACCTCAAGCCAACGCTTGAGACTAAGTCGATTGATCGTCTGTACTTTGCGGGTCAGATTAATGGTACGACAGGCTATGAAGAAGCGGGCGTACAAGGTTTGCTAGCAGGTACTAATGCGGCATTGGTCACTACTAACAATAGCGAGTTTGATACATGGACACCGCGCCGCGATGAAGCATATCTTGGCGTGCTTGTCGATGACTTGATTACCCACGGTACTACCGAGCCATATCGTATGTTTACGAGCCGTGCAGAATATCGTTTATTGCTACGTGAAGACAATGCCGATCAGCGTTTGACTGAGACTGGTCGTAAGCTAGGTCTAGTAGACGATGTACGCTGGCAAGCCTATCAAGAGAAAATAGAAGCCATCGCCACAGAAACTTCACGTTTAAAAGATATGTGGGCCACGCCTGCTAATGCTTTAGGTAAACAAGTGACCGAGCAAACAGGTGAAGTGTTGTCTAAAGAGTCGACCGCCTTCGATTTGCTAAAGCGTCCTCAAATACATTTTGCTGATATCGCCGCTATCACTGACTCAACGGTTGATGCGCAAGTGGGTGAGCAGATAGAGATTTCTGTCAAATATGCAGGCTATATCGATCGTCAGCAAGAAGATATCGATCAAATGAAGCGTTTAGAAAACACGGCGCTACCGTTAGATTTTGATTATAGTATCGTGTCAGGTCTATCAAATGAGATAGTACAGAAACTTACGCAAGTTCGTCCTGCGACGTTAGCTCAAGCGGGACGTGTTAGTGGTGTAACCCCTGCTGCTATTCAGTTGTTGGCGATGACGGTTAAAAAGCATAAAAAAGCAAAAGCTGCATTGGACTCATAACAGCTATGTAATAAAGCCTTTTATAATAAGGCACTTATAGTATAAGAAGCCCGTAACGATATTTCGTTACGGGCTTTTGTTTATCAAAAAAAATAGTCAGTTCTAAAAGAAAGTCACATGTCACCTTGTCCTACCTGCTACTTTGTCTCTATACTAGGTCAGTAAATTTTCTTAATACTTGTTAATTTGTCTCGCTGATGTCCATATATTGATGGGCTTGTCGCCGAACTGAGTCTACTTATGATTGATGCTATTGTTTTTGCTATTACCATTGTCTTACCCAACCTTGCCTTAATGTGGTTGGGTTTTTTTATGCAACGACGCGGTGAGGCAAGCCAAACTTTTATCGATCAGGCATCAAGTTTTGTCTTTAATTATTGCTTGCCGTGTTTATTGTTTTTTAGCGTGGTCGATAGCGACGTCGATTATGGTAAGCAAATTACGCTTATCCTTGTTGGTATCTTGGTGACGTTTATATTATTTATTGGCGCAGAGTTTTATGCCAAACGCTTCGTCAAGCGTCCTGAGGACCAAGGTGTGTTTGTACAAGGCGTATTCCGTAGCAACATGGCCATCATTGGCCTTGCAACCGTAGCCAACGCTTACGGCGCACAAGGATTAAGTATCGGTGCTGTCTATATGGGCGTAGTGACGATACTGTTTAATATCTTGGCGGTCATTACCTTGAGCCGCGTATCCAAAAGCGTGGATGACACATGGGTTAGTCGTGGCACGATGATTGTGAAAAAGTTACTGACCAATCCTTTGATTTTGGCATTGGTTGGGGCATTCGTCTATAAAGCACTACCATTACCGCCACTCACTGGTGTGATTCATACCACTGGTGATTTACTGGCAGCGGTGGCTCTGCCGTTAGCACTGATCTGTGCAGGTGCTAGTATTAACTTAAAGTCTATGTTGCATCCTTCGGGCTTATCTATGCAGGCGAGTATTGGGCGAATTGTCATTGCACCATTGATTGCTATCGCTGTTGGACTCGGTTTTGGACTATCAGGCGTGCATATGGGGGTGTTGTTCTTGATGGTCGCATCGCCCACAGCTGCAGCCAGCTATGTCATGGCAAAAGCAATGGGTGGCAATGACGTATTAGCGGCTAATATTTTGGCATTTACTACTGTTGTCGGTATGTTTGGTATGGCGATTGGGGCAGCGACGTTACGTGCGCTTGGATTGATGTAATGCAGATTTTGTACTATTTTTAAACCCCACTCTCAACTTGAAATAAGCAATTCAAACTGAAGAGGCGGGTTACCAAGTTTTTTGTTGAGTACAAAGCACAGATTGTGTGAAAGAATCTTACG
>Ga0207906_1000198_pt1 | contig 34887 bp, 32 predicted proteins | sample LinPmetageLP37_FD_184050 | JGI IMG/M metagenome (GOLD analysis project Ga0207906, IMG submission 184050) | Marine viral communities from the Pacific Ocean - LP-37 (SPAdes) | ecosystem: Environmental > Aquatic > Marine > Oceanic | place: Pacific Ocean | collected 2010-06-16 | reverse complement strand
ATCACCGCCATTAATAATACAAATGAATACGCATAAAATAACCTTACTAAAAATGCATTTAATTCTTTTGACAGAAATTCATCATTCTCTAAATACGGTAAATTTAAAATTGCTATAGGTTTGAATTTTAGGTCTGTTATATAAGTATATGAAGACTGAAAAGTTTCACCATTTTCCTTGCTTTTTTCTATATATTTATGCTCTGCTGTGTTGGAAAGTGCATTTAATATTTCAGGTTTAATACATATCTGAATCGTATCTAAGGTAAAGCTAGCTCTTGAGGTTTTCAAAAGACTTCCGTCTAAGTCATAAATATTTAATTGAAGCGAATGAACTGCAGCTATTTTATAAATTTCATCTTTAAAAATAAGCGGTATCTTTTCCGTAACAACGGGATATGAAGTTTCTTTTAGAACATAATCTATATGGCTCTGAATGGCCGTTTCCTTTCGTTCTAATCTCTGAATATGATAATCCCTAGTTTCCTCTTTATACTGATAAATAGCTACAATCGCAATTAATATAGATGCCAGAAGCACCAAAAGTATCATCCCTAAAAAAATGCGTGTACGTAATGACAACTTTTTTACATTCATGCGTATATATCTACTTTAAAGCGGCACATAAAACCTGGTTGATTTATGATTACAATAAAAAATTTAAAAATTATTACTATTATTTTAATTTTATTAAATATAGCAATAATTGAACCAATTTCGTTTTTTTAAGCCTCCAGATTTTTAGTTCTAATCCTTTTGAAAAAATTTAAAAATCTCATTGTGATAAATTTTTTCTTATTTCTCGGTTTAAAAAATAAGCCGTTACCATTGTTGAAAGTACATCAGAAATTGGAAACGACATCCAAACACCCAATTCACCATAATACTTTGGTAATATTAAAATCAAAGGGATAAAAAAGAGCCCTTGCCGCAACAAGGTTAAAAACAGTGCGGGAATAGCTTTCCCAATAGCTTGAAAATAGGCGGCTCCAATAAGTTGAATAGCAATTATTGGTGTAGCTGCAAAAACCCAGCGCATATCACCTGGTGTCTGTTTTATAACCTCTAAATCTGTTGTAAACATTCGTGTAATAGACTCCGGGAAAACCATTAAAAGCACAAAAACCAAAGTAGCCAATAGCATGGCGTATTTTATGGCCGTCTTAATGGTTTCTCTAACTCTGGAATAATTTTGGGCTCCATAATTAAATCCTGCAATAGGCAGAAACCCTTGGGTTAATCCTAAAACAGGAAACATGGCAAACATGAGCATTCTACCAACAATAGCGTATGACGTAACTGAAGTTTCTCCTCCTAAATCATACAATATATTGTTCATAAATAAGTAGGTGATACTCACTACAGCTTGTCTTGCTAAGGTAACAAACCCAAGTGAACCTATTTCTGAGACAATTGGATGACTTAGTCCAAAATGAACGAAATTAATTTTTAATTCAGAATGTTTTGATAAGAAAAACCAAAATATAAACACAAAACAAAGGACATAAGATATGGAAGTTGCCCATGCAGCACCTTCCATCCCAAAGTCTAGCACATTAATGAAAATATAATCCATTAGTAAATTACTTACTGATGGAATTATCATGGCATACATAGCAAATTTGGGCTTTCCTTCAGCTCTAATCACTGTATTTCCCATCATGCAAAGTGCCAAAAAAGGAACTCCATAAAGTACAATGGTGTAATATATTTTTGCAGGCACAAAAATGTCCCCTTTTCCACCAAAAGACCAAATAATACTGTCTTTAAATGTCAACCCTAAAGTAACTAGGGTAATGGTAAGCAATAAAGTGAGTGTGATTTGGTTTCCAAATGTTTTTAAAGCTTTTTTATCGTCTTTAGATCCAAGAGCCCTTGAAATTATGGAAGAACCTCCAATGCCAATGGACATTCCTAATGCGGCAATAAAAAAGGACACAGGCAGCACAACGTTTATTGCGGCGATGGCTGTTGACCCTATCCAATTCCCAACAAAAATGGTATCTACCAAAATATTTAATGACATCACTAGGATGCCGATAGACGCAGGAACTGCTTGTTTAATAAGTAATTTATTAATGGGCTGTGAGCCCAATTCTTGGGCGGATATTTTTGCCATATTTCTTAAGTCCTTATGCCCAATCAGCGATCCATTTTGCCAATAAAGCTACCCATGCATCATCATCATTTAAACAAGGAATGGTTGTAAATTGATTTCCTCCCATTTCATGAAAAATTTCCTGTCCTTCCATAGCTATTTCCTCTAAAGTTTCTAAACAATCACTTACAAATGCAGGCGTAACAATAGCCATGTTTTTTATACCTTGTTTGCCTAATCGTTCAATGGTTCTATCAGTATATGGCTGCAACCAAGGGTCAAAACCTAATCTGGATTGAAACGAAGTTGAAAAAGCACCTTCTTTAAATTGAAGTTTTTCAGAAACTAACCTAGTGACTTCCAAACATTGATGTTTATAGCAAAATTCATGAGCTTTTGAAGATGTAATACAACAACTACCATCTATTTTACAATGTGTTTTAGTGATGTCACTCTTTCTAATATGCCGCTCTGGAACACCATGATAAGAGAACAATACATGCTCAACCGTTTTTCCTTTTAAATAATTTTTAATTGAATTTGAAAGCACTTCTATATACTCCGGATGGTTATAAAATGCTGGCAACGATTCTATTTTTAATTTAGGAAAGTGTTCTTTTTGAATCTCATCAGCTAAAACAACTATGGTTTCTGTAGTTGCCATCGCAAATTGTGGGTATAATGGAATTAAAAGCAACTCTTCAACGCCTTTAGCAACTAAATCTTGTATTCCTTTGTGAATGGACATACTGCCATAACGCATGGCCAAACCAACCGGAATTTCAACTTGTTTTTGAACTTTCTTTTGAAGTCTTTCTGACAACACAATTAGGGGAGAACCTTCTTCCCACCAAATTTTCTTGTATGCAGCTGCTGATGCTTTTGGGCGCGTATTTAAAATAATCCCTTTTACCAATAAGGTCCGTGCCCAAAGTGGCACGTCAATAACGCGCTCATCCATTAAGAACTCACCTAAATATTTTTTTACATCCTTTGGCTCTGGGCTATCGGGCGAACCAAGATTTACTAAAAGAATTCCCTTTTTCATTATATTTTTTTGCAAAGATACCTAGTATTTTAATTTAAAGACATTAAATATTTTTTTGGGGTGGTCCCATATTTCTTTTTAAAGGCCGAAATAAAATGACTTGATGTACTATATCCTACTTTTAACCCAACTTCATTTACATTATTTTCTCCAGATTCCAACATTTTTCTGGCAACTTCCATTTTATAATCAAACAAAAAACTAAAAACCGTATCACCATATATTTGTTTAAAGCCCTCTTTTAATTTTTTCAAACTTAATCCAATTTCATCCGATAACTCCTGTAAACTCGGAGGTTCTGCCATTTTAGAAATAATAATGTCTTTTGCTTTTCTTATTTTAATGACATTGGTTTCGTCTACCAAAAACGGACATTGCTCTATATTGGCATCCTCATTTCTATTAAAATACAAACTCAAAATTTCATATCCTTTACCTTTAAAATATAAATGTTTGATGGATTGATTTAAATTGTAATTAATTAATTGATTTAACACAATGGCCATAGAAGGAGCAATCTCACCATCTTTATAATATTTCTTTTCTTTATTGTCTTCATTTAAAAATGAAATATAGTCTGCTTCTTGTGAAAATAAGGCATGAAATTTTTTTATAGATATCAATACAGTAACAATCCAAGTATTCGGATTTATTTCAATATTTATAGGTAAATTTCTTTGAGGATTATACAGTAATAATGAATTTTCTTCAAGAATATTTAATACGTAAGTGCCTTCATTAAAAATGAATTTACTCATGCCCTTTACACAAAAATGAAATTGTATAAAATCATTTTGAATATCCCTTCTCAAGTTCTGAGTTGTATTTGCTTCATTTTTAAAGGTTAAAACAAAAAAATCTTCATCTACAATCGTTTCTTCAAAATACCTTTCAGCGACATTTTTTTTATCCAAATCATTATTCTCTGTATTCATCTTATCTAGATTCATTCTAAACAAAAACTTTGAAAAGTCTTTATTTTAAGCCAAAAATATGATAAATATCATATAATATTAAAAAAAACTTCTAAAAACCTACAATCGACACTAAAAGTTCTTTCAGCGATGTTTTTTTTAAATTTAGCTATATACATTTGCTACATTAATTTAGAAATTTCATAATGCAACAATATAATATTTCTAAAAGCAATTCTTTTTATGCTTTGGGATTAAGCTACAAAAAAGCTGATGCCGACATGAGAGGGCGTTTTAGTTTGGATGAAAACTCAAAAAACGCATTGCTTCGTCAGGCTAAAGAAAATGGTATTGAAAGTTTAGTACTTACCTCAACGTGCAATAGAACAGAAATTTATGGTTTTGCTCAACACCCCTTTCAGCTTATAAAATTAATTTGTGATAATACTAATGGCACTGTTGATGATTTTCAAAAAGTAGCTTATATCTACAAAAACAAAGAAGCCATTTCACATATGTTTCGGGTTGGATCTGGTTTAGACAGTCAAATACTTGGAGATTTTGAAATAATAAGTCAGATAAAAAAGAGCGCTATCAGTTCAAAAAAAATAGGTTTGTTAAATCCGTTTTTAGAACGTCTGGTAAATGCGGTTATTCAAGCCAGCAAACGTATAAAAACGGAAACTGAAATATCTTCAGGCGCAACCTCTGTTTCATTTGCCTCTGTTCGATACATTTTAAATACCGTTGAGGATGTTTCAAACAAAAACATTCTTTTATTCGGTACTGGGAAAATTGGCAGAAACACTTGTGAAAATCTGGTAAAACACACAAAAAACGAGCATATTACACTAATTAATAGAACAAAAAATACGGCAGAACATATTGCTGGGAAATTTAATTTAGTGGTAAAAGATTATGCTAATTTACAGGAAGAAATCAGTAAGTCTGATATTTTAATTGTTGCAACCGGGGCACAACGTCCAACCATTGATAAACATATTGTTCAAACCAACAAGCCACTTCTTATTTTAGATTTATCAATTCCTAAAAATGTAAACAGTAATGTTGCCGAATTACCAAACATTCAATTAATACATTTAGATGATTTATCAAAAATCACTGATGAGACGCATGAAAACAGAAAAGAACAAATTCCTTTGGCTGAATCTATTATTGATGAGGTGAAAAAAGAATTTAATGATTGGCTGGAAACCCGAAAATTCGCCCCTACCATTAAGGCATTAAAATGCAAACTTTTAGATTTTAAAAATGCAGAATTAGAAACTCAACGCAAAAAAAGTTCAAATTTTAATGAAGAACAAGCTGAATTAATAAGTAATAACATCATTCAGAAAATAACCAATCATTTTGCTCATCATTTAAAAGACGATAATATATCTACAGACGATAGCCTTGAACTCATAAAAAAAGTATTTCAATTAGAAACTTCAATAGATGTCTGAAATCATTCGAATTGGTACACGTGATAGCGAATTAGCTTTATGGCAAGCCAAAACAGTACAAAGTCAACTCGAAACTTTAGGATATAAAACGGTATTGGTCCCGGTAAAATCCACCGGTGATTTAGTTTTAGATAAACCATTATACGAATTAGGAATTACCGGCATATTCACCAGAACCTTGGATATCGCCATGTTGAATTATGACATTGATATTGCCGTTCATTCCCTAAAAGATGTGCCTACCATTTTACCAAAAGGCATCATTCAAGCGGCCGTTTTAAAACGAGGAAATATTAATGACACCTTGGTCTTTAAAAATAATGAAGAGTTTATAGCTCAAAAACATGCCGTTATCGCAACCGGTAGTTTACGAAGACGGGCACAATGGCTAAATAGGTTCCCTACACACACCATGGTAGATTTACGTGGAAACATGAATTCCCGTATGCAAAAACTTGAAGACAATGAAGATTGGAACGCTGCTATTTTTGCGGCAGCAGGTTTAGGCAGAATTGGTATAAGGCCAGACGATGCCATCAATTTAAGTTGGATGATTCCTGCACCAGCGCAAGGAGCAGTGATGATTACGGCTTTAAAAGAAAACAATTTTGTTGTGGATGCATGCGCCCAACTGAACCATGAGGAAACCCAAATTTGTACCAGTATTGAACGGGAATTTTTAAACCGATTGGAAGGCGGTTGTACAGCACCCATAGGTGCCATTGCCCAAATAAAAAATGATGAAGTCAATTTTAAGGGTATTTTATTGAGTAAAGACGGTTCTAAAAAAATAGAAGTTAGCAGAGTCGAAAAATTAGGCTCACATCACAACATCGCTCAATATTGTGCACAATACGTTATAGATCGTGGCGGGAAACGATTAATGGATGATTTAAAACGAGTGGATAAACAAACCGCCGTTTATTCCACAAAAGCTTTTACCGAAGCTCAAAGACATTTATTAAGTAGTAAAATCTCAGTTAAAAATTCTGATTTTATTCAAATTAGTTTCAACCGGATCCCAAAAACCATATTAAAATCTAAGATTGAAAATGTTATCATAACCAGTAAAAATGGGGTTGAATCACTTTTAACAAATTTTTCGCCAGAGGAATTGCAATTTAAAAACATTTATTGTGTTGGCCGAAGAACCAAACAATTAATAGAGCAAAAAATCGGGAAGGTAAAACACTCTGAAAATAACGCTAAAAAATTGGCTCAGTATTTAGTTGATTATATGGAAGGTACTGATATTACGTATTTTTGCAGCGATTTACGCTTAGATGATTTACCTGAAATTCTTAAAGAAAATAATATAACCCTTAATGAAGTAGAAGCTTATAAAACCGTTTATTCATCTCTAAAAGTAGATGATTCCATAGAAAGTATTATGTTTTACAGCCCATCTACAGTTCAAAGTTTTATGTTAGAAAATAAAGCGAAAAAAATCGCCTTTTGTATTGGTGATTCAACAGCGGAAGAAGCAAAAAAACACTTTAAAGACGTTCGCATTGCAAAAGTACCAACAGTTGAAAGCGTTATTGAACTAGTAAACGACCATTATATACAAGGCAATTAGGTTTTAGCTTTTGGCTATTTGAGTAATTATGAGAGATTTTAGAAATAGCTATGGGTTCTCTGTTCGAATTAGGGACACAACTAATCATCATTGTTGAACTTGAACTAATAGATTTGATTAAAACCGAAAAATCTTATGGTTTTAATTCATACAGAAGGTAAAATGATTAACGGATTAATTAATAAAATCAAGAATAGCTAACAGCCAAAAGCAAATAGCTAACAACTATAATATGATAAAAAACGATTTATTTTTAAAAGCCTTAAAAGGAGAAACCGTTGAGCGCCCACCCGTTTGGATGATGCGCCAAGCAGGACGTTATTTGCCTGAATTTATAGCCTTACGTGAGAAGTATGATTTCTTTACGCGTTGCAGAACTCCTGAAATTGCAAGTGAAATTACCGTGCAACCAATTCGCAGATTTGGTATGGATGCCGCTATCTTATTTAGTGATATTTTGGTTATCCCTCAAGCTATGAATATTGAAGTGGAAATGAAACCAAACTTTGGACCTTATCTGCCAAATCCAGTTAGAGACCAAAAAGGTGTTGACAACGTAATTGTTCCCGATGTTCATGTAGAATTAGATTATGTGATGCAAGCCATAAAGGCCACTAAAGAATTATTAAATGATGAAGTTCCATTAATTGGTTTTGCGGGCTCACCTTGGACTATTTTGTGTTATGTTGTTCAAGGTCAAGGCAGCAAAACATTTGATAAAGCAAAAGAATTTTGTTTCACGAATCCTGTCGCTGCACACCAATTATTACAAAAAATTACAGATACTACCATAGCATATCTTAAAGCAAAAGTAGATGCAGGTGTTGATGCCGTACAAATATTTGATTCTTGGGGGGGTATGTTATCTCCTGTAGATTATCAAGAATTTTCCTGGCAATACATCAATCAAATTATTGAAGCTTTAAAAGATGAAACTCCTGTCATTGCTTTTGGTAAAGGGTGTTGGTTTGCCTTAGGTGATATGGCTAAATCAAACGCATCTGCCTTAGGTATTGACTGGACCTGTTCACCAAAAAATGCACGTTATTTAACAGGAGGAAATATAACCTTACAAGGTAATTTTGATCCATCAAGACTATTGTCTCCACCTTCTGAAATAAAGAAAATGGTACATCAAATGATCAATGAGTTTGGCAAAGATAAATACATTGTGAATTTAGGTCACGGAATTTTACCAAACATTCCATTGGAAAATGCCAAAGCATTTATTGATGCCGTAAAAGAATATAAAATTTAATCTAAATAATAGTATTACAATAGGTTATAAAAATATTTTTCTTATTTTCAATTCTTCTCTATTTTTGAGAACAGGTTTATAATTTTAAATTAGAAAACCCTAAAATCAATTAAACTATTCAAAGATAAAATGAGATGATATTATAATGAACTACAATACAGAAGCCTTTTTTATTGAACCACTACATTTTGATGACGCCCTTAAGCTTAATATGTTATTAGTGTCAAATAATGAACGCTTTAAACGTTACTTACCTAAAACACTTTCAGAAAACAGAACTTTAGAAGACACAAAAGCCTATATTATAAAACGGGATGCCATCATGACATCTAAATTGGAATATACCTATACCATTAAAGATAAAACCACAAAAAATATTGCGGGTCTCATTATTATGAAAGATATTGATTGGAGCCAAAAAAAAGCGGAATTTGCCTATTGTATAGGAAAAAAATATGAAGGTAAAGGCTGGATGACAAAATCTATACAAGCTACTTCAAAATTTGCTTTTCAAGAATTGGAACTAGAAAGACTTCAAATTATTTCCCATAAAACCAATATTGCAAGCGTAAAAGTGGCTAAAAAAAATAATTTTGTTTGGCAAAAAACTTTAAAAAATGAATTCACTCCCGTTGGTCAAGAACCATTAGATATGGAATTATATGAGTTAGCTTATGAAAGATAAATTTTATCAATATATTCAGGTTTTACAAGATAAAATTACTTCAAAATTAGAAAAGGTTGATGGCAAGGCAACTTTTAAAGAAGATATTTGGAAACGACCCGAGGGTGGTGGTGGAAGAACGCGCGTCATTGAAAATGGCAATGTTTTTGAAAAAGGTGGTGTAAATATTTCAGGTGTTCATGGTGAATTACCAGAAACAATGCAGCAATATTTTGGTGTAAAAGATGCCAACTTTTTTGCCTGCGGTTTAAGTTTGGTTTTGCATCCTAAAAACCCCATGGTGCCAACAGTTCATGCCAATTGGCGGTATTTTGAAATGTATGACAAACATGGTAATATTGTTGATAGCTGGTTTGGTGGCGGACAAGATTTAACGCCCTATTATTTATTTGAAGAAGATGCCATTCATTTTCACAAAACCTGTAAAACAGCTTGTGATAAGCATAATCCAACATTTTATCCGGACTATAAAAAGAAATGCGATGACTATTTTTGGAACACACACCGTGAAGAAGGACGTGGTATTGGAGGGTTGTTTTTTGATTATTGCAAAGCTTCAGATGATATGAACATGGAACAATGGTATCATTTTGTAACTGAAGTCGGTAATAGTTTTCTGGATGCTTATGTTCCAATTGTTGAAAAACGAAAAGATTTACCATTTACTGAAGCCCAACGCAATTGGCAGGAAATTCGCAGGGGGCGTTATGTGGAATTCAATTTAGTCCATGATAAAGGCACCCTTTTCGGTTTAAAAACCAACGGGCGTATTGAAAGTATTTTAATGAGCTTGCCCCCTCATGTGCAATGGGTTTATAATCATCATCCTGAAGCAGGAAGTGAGGAAGAAAAATTAATTGAAGTGCTGAAACATCCTAAAAATTGGGTATAAAGTAGCTGTAAATCAACTTTTAACTTTGTACTTTTAACTTTTAACTTTACAACCATGTATCCATTAAGAAGAAATAGAAGATTAAGAACCAATGAAGCCATTCGTTCTATAGTAAGAGAAACCGTTATTACACCAAATGACTTTTTGGTACCATTATTTGTGGTGGAAGGAAAAGGAGTAAAAGACGAAATTCCATCCATGCCAAATTACTTTCGGTATAGTTTAGACTTACTGGAAAAAGAGGTTAAAGACCTTTGGAAATTAGGATTAAAATCGGTGCTGCTTTTCGTAAAAGTGCCTGACAGCTTAAAAGATAACAAAGGTAAAGAAGCGTTAAACCCAAACGGATTGATGCAACGTGCTATAAAAACGGTTAAAAACGCATGTCCTGATATGTTGGTGATGACCGATGTTGCACTCGATCCATATTCAGTTTACGGACACGATGGAATAGTTGAAAACGGCATGATTCTAAATGATAAAACGGCAGACTTTTTAGCTGAAATGAGCATTTCACACGCTAAAGCAGGCGCCAATTTTGTTGCCCCAAGTGATATGATGGATGGCCGTATTTTAACCATTCGCGAAGCCTTGGAAGATGAAGGGCTTATCAATACAGGAATCATGAGTTATTCCGCAAAATATGCCTCAGCCTTTTATGGTCCTTTTAGAGATGCTTTAGATTCTGCTCCAGTAGATTTAATTGATATTCCGAAAGACAAAAAAACCTATCAAATGGATTTCGCCAATAGAATTGAAGCCATTAAAGAAACTCAAATGGATATTGATGAAGGGGCTGATATTGTGATGGTAAAACCAGGATTGTGCTATTTAGACATTGTTCGTGAAATTAAAAATGCAGTGGATGTTCCTGTTGCTGTGTATCAGGTTTCTGGAGAATATGCCATGCTAAAAGCAGCTGCCGAAAAAGGTTGGTTAGACCATGATGCTGTGATGATGGAACAAATAACAGCTATTAAACGCGCTGGTGCCGATGTGATTGCAAGCTATTTTGCTAAAGATGTTGTAAAAATTTTAAATAGTTAAAATCATCCATTGAAACCCAATGTTGTCACCCGGAGCATTACTGAGAAGCAAAATATATTTTCCTTAGAAAGCAGCAAGTGAAACTAGTCGTAGGGTTGCTAAAAATGTTGTTAAATTAATTTCTTAATTTTAATAAATGGGACTACTCCTTTTTTATGCCATTATCTCTATTTTCTTTTCTTTTATATGCTCTATTTTAGAGGCAGTCCTTTTAAGTATTACCCCAGAATTTCTAAGAGTAAAAAATCAAGAGGGGAAATCATACGCTAAAGTTTTAGAACATTTAAAAAAAGATATTGATAAACCGTTAATTGCCATATTAACACTTAATACGATTGCTCATACCGTTGGTGCCATTTTAGTAGGTGTACAAGCAAAAGTTTCCTATTCTAATCTTTTTGGTAGCACTCCTCGTTCATTTTTAGGCATCATAATTACCGAAGATATTATGGTTGGAATTGTTTCTACCATTATGACCGTTTTAATATTAGTGGCCTCTGAAATTATCCCTAAGACTATTGGCGCTACCTATTGGAAACATTTAGGAAGTTTTACAGCAATAAGTTTAAAGATACTTATATTTCCATTAAAATGGACTGGATTACTTTGGCTATTACAACTAACAACAAAATTAATAGGTGGAAGCTCCCATGGAAGTATATTAAGTCGTGAAGGGTTTGTTACTATGACCGAAATCGCTCATGAAGAAGGTGTTTTTGAAGAAAACGAAAGTAAAATAATTAAAAACCTCCTTAACTTTAAAAAAATTCGAGCTAAAGATATCATGACCCCTAGAACTGTTATTAAAACAGCTAATGAAAATATGACGATTGCTGCATTTTTTAATGCAAATTCCAATATTAGATTTTCAAGGATTCCTGTATATACAGACCATCAAGATAACATAGTTGGTTTGGTCTTAAAAGATGATGTGTTTAAAGAAATGGCTTTAGATAATGATAACAAAACATTAGAAGACTTAAAACGAAATATTATTATTGTAAATCGAAGTATTCCTATCCCAGAATTATTTCAACAATTAATAGATAGCAAAAACCATATGGCTTTAGTGGTTGATGAATTTGGTTCAGTTAACGGCATCGTAACTATGGAAGATGTTATCGAAACTCTTTTGGGTCTAGAAATAATGGATGAAAGCGATAATGTCTCAGATTTGCAGATTCTTGCTAGAAAAAATTGGGAAAACAGAGCAAAACGATTAGGTTTAATTAACGAAGAAAAAACTCAAAATGATGAGTGAATGTTACATACCAACACCTATTGGCGTTGCCAAAATTGTTGGTGATAATTCAGGAATTTCGTCAGTAACAGTTTTAAATTCCGAAGAAAAGGTAACTGATATTATTCCAGATGAATTAGAAGATTGTGCGATTCAACTTAACGAATATTTTGAAGGTGAATGGAAACAATTCGACTTAAAAATAAATCCGGAAGGCACAGATTTTCAAAAAAAAGTATGGAAATTGCTCGAGCAAATTCCTTATGGGAAAACCATTTCTTATTTAGAGTTATCAAAGCAATTGGGCGATGTAAAAGCCATAAGAGCAGTTGCGAATGCCAATGGTAAAAACCCGTTATGGATAATCGTTCCATGTCATCGGGTTATTGGTAGTGATGGCAGTTTAACCGGTTACGCAGGTGGTTTACACCGTAAACAATGGTTGTTGGAACATGAGAGTCCATACAAACAGCAATCTCTTTTTTAGGTCATGTATAGAACACTAAACAAATTATTAAAAACGTTTTTTACGGACGCTCAAATTTATAAACACGGTTTTAACTGGTCGCCGATGTACAGACGATCAACAGGGAAAATTATTGAGGTTTCTAATGATTTGCATTACGTAAAGGTTAAAATTCCAATCAGTATAAAAAATAGAAATTATGTAGGCTCTATTTTTGGCGGAAGTTTGTTCTCAGCTACCGATCCTATTTATATGATTCAGTTAATGAATATTCTAAAAGAAGATTACATTGTTTGGGATAAAGATGCTAGCATAAAATATAAGCGACCTGCTAAAGAAAATGTTTATGCAGAGTTTTCTTTTTCACAGGATGAAATAAATGAAATTAAATCACAGGTAGCAAACAATGGTGAATTTAACCTAGTAAAAACATTAAATTTAGTAAATAAGCAAAATGTTGTTTTCGCCGAAATAAGCAAAACCATTTATATTGCAAACAAGACTTTTTTCAAAGAAAAACAAAATCTTAAAGTTTCTAATAAATAGAAAAAATTGCACTTGTTTTTATTCCTACAAATTCATTACCTTTATTTTATACATTAAAAAGAACTAAATGAAATTCTTAAAAAAACTCCTTAAATGGATAGTAATTCTATTCGGATTAATAATAATCACCCTTTACATTACGGATACCGATTACTTAATTAAAGCGGTTAGAACCATATATCTTAAAGGCTATACAACCGCCTATTTAGATGATTTTAATGAATTTGATAATGAACCAGTAGAAAATGGAACACCTCAGCCATGGCCAAATCATAAAGATTACAACACAGCTAAAGAAACAGATGCGCTTAGTAAAATAAATAAGGAGAACGGAACCATCGCTTATGTCATAATCAAAAATGATAGTATTTGGTTTGAGAACTATTACGATGGGTATGATGAAAACTCTAAAACCAATTCCTTCTCTATGGCCAAAAGTTACGTTTCTGGTCTTATGGGAAAAGCCATTCAAGATGGATATATAAAAAGTTTAGACCAACCTGTTAGTGATTTTTTACCATCTTTTAATAAAGGTTTAGCGGCCAAAATGACTGTTGGCGATTTATCAAGTATGAGCTCAGGAACCAATTGGGATGAAGCTTATTACTCGCCATTATCAATCACTACACGAGCTTATTTTGATGACGATTTGGAAAAAGTAATGCTTGGGTTAAAAGTAGTAGACAAACCAGGAAAAGCCTATAAATATGCCAGTGGAGACACGCAAATGCTCGCTATGGTAATTGAAAAAGCTACAGGCAAAAAGATGTACAAATATTTAGAAGAAAGTTTTTGGAAACCGTTAGGTTGTGAAAATGAAACTTTATGGCAGGTTGATAGTAAGGGACACGATTTAGTAAAAGCATACTGCTGTATTGCAAGTAATGCTAAAGATTTTGCCCGTTATGGGAAACTATTTAAAGACCACGGCAAATGGAATGGAAAACAAATTTTAGATTCTGCTTTTGTGGCAAAATCCATTTCCCCTCGTTTTAAAGAAAGTCCAGAATATGGTTATGGATGGTGGTTAAAACAACAAAATGGGAAAAACTTTTTTATGATGCGTGGACATCTTGGTCAATATGTAATTGTTGAACCAAATGACAACGTTATTATAGTGCGTTTAGGGCATTCTAAAGGGTCAAATGTTGAGGTTGCCTCTTTTACAGAAGATATTACTACTTATATAAATGAAGCTTATAAGATGCTTGAAAAATGATTTCAAAAATCCATTTAGAAAACATATTATTTCTAGATATTGAAACAGTTCCGGAAGTTCAATATTTTTCTGAATTAGATGAAGATAAACAAGCATTATGGGAACATAAATCTCAATACCAACGAAAAGAAGATGAAAGCCCTGAGGCATTTTATGAACGCGCAGGCATTTGGGCTGAGTTTGGTAAAATAATCTGTATTTCTGTCGGCTATTTTACATTAAAAAGTGACATCAGAAATTTTAGAGTAACCTCATTTTATGGTGAAGAAATTAAGATTTTAAAGGACTTTAAAAACTTAATGATATCACATTTCAGCGAAACTAAGCATTTACTTTGTGCTCACAACGGAAAAGAATTTGACTTCCCTTACATTGCACGACGTATGATCATTAACCATATTGAATTACCTTATAAACTAAACCTTTTTGGTAAAAAACCTTGGGAAGTACCTCATTTAGACACCTTAGAACTCTGGAAATTTGGTGACTATAAAACCTATACGTCTTTAAAATTATTGACGAATGTTTTAGGGATTCCTTCACCAAAAGATGATATTGATGGCAGTGAAGTATATCGTGTTTATTATGAAGAAAAAGAAATAGACCGAATTATAACCTATTGCGAAAAAGACACCATTTCTGTAGCGCAAATATTTTTAAGACTTCGTGGTAATGATATTCTTCACGAAAACGAGATTATTCATATTTAAATGGCCGAAAAAACCTTATTAGAAATAAAAAATCTTTCCATTGCATTCGGGAAAAATGAAGTCATTCATAACATGTCATATCAACTAAACCAGAACGAAATTTTAGGTATTGTTGGTGAATCAGGTTCAGGAAAATCTGTGTCTTCATTAGCTATTTTAGGGTTACTTCCAAAAAACATTTCAAAAATAACATCAGGTAGTATTCTTTTTGAAAACCAAGATTTAACAAGCCTTAATTCAAAACAGTTTCAATCCATTCGAGGAAAAAAAATAGCAATCATTTTTCAGGAACCTATGAGTTCTTTAAATCCGTCTATGACCTGCGGAAAACAAGTACAAGAGATATTATTACAACATACAACCCTATCAAAAAAGGAAACTAAAACTGAAACACTTTCCCTTTTTGAAAATGTAAAATTACCTGATATTAATCGTGTTTACAATGCCTACCCTCACGAAATTTCTGGAGGACAAAAACAACGGGTTATGATAGCCATGGCCATTGCTTGCAAGCCTGATATCTTAATTGCTGATGAACCTACTACAGCACTTGATGTAACGGTACAGAAAGATATTATCAGCTTATTAAAAGAGTTACAAGCCAAAACCAAAATGAGTATCTTATTTATTACGCATGATTTGGCATTAATCTCTGAAATTGCCAACAGAGTTGTGGTGATGTATCAAGGTGCCATTGTTGAACAAGGTGCCATAAATACAATATTTAAAAATCCTGAGCACTTATATACAAAAGCCTTAATTAATTCACGCCCTTCATTAAAAACCAGATTAAAAATATTACCTACTATAAAAGATTATTTAAACAACGCAACGTCCCATGAGATTATAACACCTGAAGATAGAAAAGCGAAGCATGAAAAAATGTATTCAAAAAAACCACTTTTAGAGGTTATTAATCTTGATAAAGAATACATTTCAAAATCAGGTTGGTTTACAAAACCACAATCTTTTAAGGCCGTTGATCAAGTAAGTTTTAAATTATATGAAGGCGAAACTTTGGGTTTGGTTGGTGAATCTGGTTGTGGCAAATCTACACTTGGAAATGCTATTCTTCAATTGGATAGAGCCACTGCCGGACAAATTTTATATAAAAATATAGATATTACAAAACTACCAAATTCTGAATTTAAAAAACTGCGTAAGGACATTCAAATTATATTTCAAGATCCTTATTCGTCTTTGAATCCTAGAATTCCCGTAGGGCATGCTATTATGGAGCCCATGACTGTTCATAATCTTTTCAATTCTGATAAAGAACGGAAAGAAAAAGCGATGGATATTTTAAACAAGGTTGGTTTGAATGAAGATTACTTCAATAGGTATCCACACGAATTTTCTGGTGGGCAAAGACAACGGATAGGTATTGCTAGAACCATAGCACTACAACCTAAACTGATTATTTGTGACGAATCTGTTTCAGCGTTGGATATTTCTGTTCAAGCCCAAGTACTTAATTTACTTAATGAGCTTAAAGAAACTTTTGGATTTACCTATATTTTTATTTCTCATGATTTAGCTGTTGTGAAATATATGTCTGACCAATTATTAGTAATGAATAATGGTCATGTTGAAGAATTGGATGATGCAGACGTGATTTACAATCAGCCTAAAAAAGAATATACCAAAAAATTAATAAATGCTATTCCTAAAGGATTATAGCATAAATATTTTCTTGGTTAAATACACTACGCTTTTAATAAAATGTAAATTTTCTCGAAGTGTTTCTTTGAATTTACTTTCATTCATTGTTGGTTGTTCAGGTAGATTTGTAGTAACGTTCATATTTTTAAGTTTTATGGTAGATTTGGGAATCTAAGTGTTTTGTAATGATTTATTCGAGGACAATAAAAATAGAAAAGAATTTTATTTTTTCGACTTAATATCATTTAAATTCGACGAAATGCAATTAATTTTAACTTTTTAACGGTATTATTGGTCAATAAACTTTAAAGATCCATTTCTGGAACGTTACCGTCAACAATTAATGTGCCTTCTGTGGCTTTTTTTATGTCATCAACAGAAACTCCAGGTGCGCGTTCTAAAAGCTTAAAACCCTTATTGGTAACTTCAATAACCGCTAAATTAGTTACAATTTTCTTTACACAACCAACTCCAGTTAATGGTAATGCACATTTTTTAAGTAATTTTGATTCTCCCACTTTATTGGTGTGCATCATGGCCACAATAATATTTTCAGCACTTGCCACCAAATCCATTGCGCCACCCATACCTTTAACCATATATCCCGGGATTTTCCAGTTAGCAATATCTCCATTCTCTGATACTTCCATGGCGCCTAAAATAGTAAGGTCTACATGTTTCCCCCTAATCATAGAAAAACTCATGGCGGAATCAAAAAAACTTGCACCTGGCAAAGTGGTAATGGTTTGTTTTCCTGCATTTATAACATCGGCATCTTCTTCTCCCTCAAAAGGGAAAGGTCCCATCCCTAAAACACCATTCTCACTTTGAAATTCAACTTCAATATCATGTCGAACATAATTAGCAACCAAGGTTGGAATACCAATTCCAAGATTTACATAATACCCATTCTTAATCTCTTTTGCGATGCGTTTTGCAATACCTATTTTATCTAACATCTTTATGCTTTTTGTCTTACGGTTCTTTGTTCAATTCTTTTTTCATAAAATGCTCCTTGAAAAATGCGTTGAACAAATATTCCAGGGATATGAATTTGGTTTGGGTCTAAGCTTCCTACCGGCAGTAACTCTTCAACCTCAGCCACCGTTATTTTAGCGGCACCGCACATATTGGGGTTAAAATTTCTTGCCGTTCCCTTAAAAATCAAATTGCCGGCTTCATCGCCTTTCCATGCTTTAACAAAAGCGAAATCTGCCTTAAACGCATGTTCTAACACATACATTTTTCCTTCAAATTCACGAGTTTCCTTTCCTTCTGCAACTTCAGTTCCGTAGCCTGCCGGAGTATAAATTGCAGGAAAGCCAGATTGCGCGGCCCTACAACGTTCAGCTAATGTGCCTTGTGGAATTAATTCAACATCCAACTCCCCCGAAAGCATTTGGCGCTCAAATTCATCGTTTTCACCAACATAAGAAGAAATCATTTTTTTTATTTGATGTTTTTGAAGCAGAAGACCTAAACCGAAATCATCGACACCCGCATTATTTGAAATACACGTTAAACCTTTAATACCTAATTTAACTAAAGTGGCAATGGCATTTTCAGGTATTCCGCTGAGCCCAAAACCTCCAATCATTAAAGTCATATTATCAGCAACTCCTTGAAGCGCCTCTTGGACATTGGATACTTTTTTGTTAATCATTATAAGAATATTTTATTCTTTTAAAAATACAAAATAAAAAAGCCATTCAAAACAGAATGGCTCGTATTTTTAAAAGGATAAATCATCCGGTATATCATCTTTGGGCTTTGTTCCATTACTATCACCCGAAACATTAGTACAATCTACATTTATAGTAAGGTTTACAGGAACATCAAAGTCTTGTTGTGATACGTTTAACTCCTTATCTGCATAACAACTTCTCATATATATTGCCCAAATAGGTAATGCCATAGCGGCTCCTTGGCCATATGTAATATTAGCAAAATGAGTTGCTCTCTCTTCGGCACCTACCCAAACACCGGTAACTAAATTTGGAACCATCCCCATAAACCACCCGTCACTTTGGTTTTGGGTAGTCCCAGTTTTTCCAGCAATTGGATTAGTAAATTGATATGGATACCCTGTTATTATTTCTCTGTAATCTGCTCTATAAGACTCTGCGCCTGAAGTTCGTAAACGGGCTCCGGATCCAGATTCGGTAACGCCTTCTAAAAGTTTAACGGTCACATAAGCTGTTTCTTCACTTAATACATCTCTAGTTTCAGGAGTAAACTGATATAATAAAGTCTCATTCTTATCTAAAATACTGGTAACCAGTACCGGCTTTGTATAAACCCCTTTATTTGCAAAGGCCGCATAAGCACCTACCATTTCATAAACGCTCAAATCAGCCGTTCCTAATGCTATAGAAGGCACCGGAAGTACCTCAGATTCTACACCTAACTTTTTAACTAAATCTACAACTGTTTGTGGACCAACCTTATCCATAACTCTTGCGGTTATAGTGTTTACTGAATTTGCAAGTGCATCTTTTAAGGTTAACGATCCTCCATAATTACCATCCGAATTTTTTGGAGACCAAGGTTCCGGGTTTCCATATTTATTAGCTTCAATTGTTATTTGAGACCTTGGAAGCACATCACATGGTGAAAGATGTAACTGATCAATGGCAGCCGCATATACAAAAGGTTTAAATGTTGAACCTACTTGCCGTTTTCCTGTTTTAACATGATCATATTGAAAATATTTATAATTCATACCACCAACCCACGCTTTAACATGTCCCGTTTGTGGATCCATAGACATCATGCCTGGTTGTAAAAATTTTTTGTAATACCTCATGGAATCAATAGGTTTCATGATGGTATCAATCTCGCCTTTCCATGAAAAAATGGTCATTTCAATAGGCTTATAAAAAGACTCTTTTATTTCCTTGTCTGATATGCCTAAATCATATTTCATTTTTCTCCATCGTTCAGATTGTTTCATGGAACGATTCATTAAGGCGTCTATTTCACTTTTATCAAGTTCCAAAAAGGGTGCTGTTGGATTTCTTTTTGGTGTGTTTTGATTATCAAATTCTGCCTGAAGCCTTGGCATATGTTTCAATACGGCTTCTTCGGCATACGCTTGCATTCTAGAATCAATGGTTGTATAAACTTTTAAGCCATCGCTATTTAAATTATATCTGGTACCATCTGGTTTATGATTGTTTTTAATCCAATCTTTCATAAAGGCCCTTAAGTATTCTCTAAAATATGTAGCGGTTCCTTCCCGATGTGATTCTGGCGAATAATGTAAATCTAGTTCTGTTTGCTTAAGGGAATCTTTAACCTGTTCTGTTATAAAATCATATTTTTCCATTTGATCCAAAACCACATTTCGCCTGTTTTTTACACCTATAGGATTTTTCTCTGGTCTTGGATTATAGAGTGATGAATTTTTAAACATACCCACCAACATGGCTGATTCCTTAATATTTAAATTTTTAGGCTCTTTTCCAAAATAAATACGCGATGCACTCCGAATCCCATCGGCATTATTTCCAAAATCATATATATTAAAATACTGAGCTATAATTTCCTCTTTGGTATATTGACGCTCTAAACGAATAGCGATAATCCATTCTTTTATTTTTTGGGTTAATCTACCAATCGTGTTTTTCGATCCTTCTCCATGAAATAGTTGTTTTGCTAATTGTTGAGATATGGTACTAGCTCCACCTCTTTTACCAAGATAAAATGCGGCTCTTATAAATCCAATAGCATCAATTCCTGAATGATCAAAATACCTAGCATCTTCAGTGGCTATTAAAGCATCAACCAAGTGCTTGGGTAATTCATCATATCCAACCGGTGTACGGTTATCGTTTAAATAGAATTTTCCTAGGGTTACACCATCAGAAGAAATAATTTCAGTTGCTAAATTGGTACTCGGATTTTCCAATTGCGTATGGTCTGGAAGCTCACCAAAAATGCCCAAAGATGCAAGGCTAAATATTAAGATTATGGACAGGATGCCAACTGAAAATAAAATCCAAAACCAACGTACATATTTTTCAAAACCCTGACTGTTATTTGTTTGCTTCGTTTTTGCCATTCTTGTTATTTACTATTTGGACCTTCAATTCTAAAACCTATATCAGTGATCCCCTCAAGATCAACAACACCATTAACTTTTCCGTTTTCTCGCATGGCGTGCTGAATATTAACCGTGTACTCACCTGATTCTTGAAATATAACATCTTCTTTATACCAAAGTTTGTTCTCTTTAACATCCATCATGCCGGTTCCTAAAAATTTACCGCTTGGATCTGCCATTCTATATTCTAAAGTGTCCTTGATTGTTTTCCCATGGGGAAAAACCATTTCAACAATTAAAAAAATATTGCTGTATTTGTATGCATTGGTATTTCTTAAGCCCACAAATAAATTATAGGCATTAGTGGAATCTGGTGGATGTAATTTAAACGATATTATTGAATCTTTATTCCATGAATCTGGAACAGATTTATATTCATCATAAACCCTTTTTGAGTCACATGAGACTATAATAACTGCAAAAATTAAAAGAACTAATAATACACTATTTCGCATTATTTTTGGCATTTTGAGGTTTTCTTCTATTTTTATTGTTCCTTTTATTTTTACGTTTATTATTGGGTTTTGGCCTATCAAAACGCGTTAAACTGTCTTGACCAACAACGTTTTCAAATACGTTTTTAGTATCATCAATTAATTCAGATGCATATTCTTCAAGGCTTGCTACCTTTTTATTTTTTTTATTTAAGCTAATAATTTCATTGGCTTGAGCGGTCGTTATTTTATGCCAATTCATCCATTCCCCTTCATAAGCATACCACATATGGCCTTTGAAAATATCTGTTTTTTGACAGACCGCTGTGCCTTTTTCAGTGAGTAGTTTTATTTCTGTTTTAGGAAAATCTTTTAAGGCATCCAGGTAGGTGTCTAATTCATAATTTAAACAACATTTAAGTTTTCCACATTGTCCTGCCAGTTTTTGAGGGTTTAATGATAGCTGTTGATATCTTGCCGCCGAGGTACTCACAGAACGAAAATCTGTCAGCCAAGTTGAACAACATAATTCTCTTCCGCAAGATCCAATGCCGCCAAGTCTGGAAGCTTCTTGCCTAAAGCCAACTTGTTTCATTTCTATACGGGTTCTAAATTCCCTGGCAAATACTTTTATGAGTTCTCTAAAATCAACGCGTTCTTCAGCAGTATAATAAAAAGTGGCTTTACTTGCATCACCCTGAAATTCAATATCAGAAATTTTCATGTGAAGTTTTAAATCTATCGCAAATTGGCGTGCCCGCACCTTAATTGGGTCTTCTTTATCTCTTGCATCAGACCAAATATCGATATCCTTTTGACTTGCTTTTCTGTATATCTTATAAATCTCTTCTCCTTCTTGGGCAATATTTTTGCGCTTCATTTGAATTCGCACCAATTCACCCGTAAGGGTAACCATTCCTACATCATGTCCAGATTGTGCCTGGGTTGCCACAATATCTCCAATACTCAACGTTAAATTTTCTGTGTTTTTATAATAGTGTTTCCTTCCGTTTTTAAACCGAACTTCTACCCAATTAAATGGTTTTTCACCACTTGGCAACGACATATTGGCCAGCCAATCAAAAACTGTTAGTTTATTGCAACTATCTGTGCCACAAGTTCCATTGCTTTTACATCCCTTTGGTGCACCACCATTTTCAGTTGAACAACTGTTACAAGCCATATGTTTTATATATTGAATTCGTTAATAAAAGATTATTACGAATGAAGGTTCATATTTATTTCAAAAGGTAAAGATAAGATTATTATGCTTACTTTAAAATAGAAGTGTCATTATCATTTAATCAATGGAAATTACTCCTAATAGTTTTAAATTTTAAACTATTTTAACGCTGATTATTTTTACCGGACAAGCCTTTGATGCATTTTCACAAACTTCCAAAATATCATTTTCATTTGATTTTAAAGTAAAAAAACCTTTCTTATCTTTAGCATGTAATAACACGGATTTTCCGTCTTTTTTTGACATTTGAAACTGATTTGGAGCTAGTTCTACGCAGTAATTACATCCAATACATTTGTTGCGTTGCAGGGTTATTATCACCATTACGCTTCTACTTTGTTTTCAACTATTTTATACAATTTATCTGAAGGTCTGACTCTAAATCCTAACGGAATAGTAACCAAATCACCTTTGGTGCCTTTTGTTAATTTCTCGTCATTAACCATCATATCATTCACCTCAATTTCTTTGGCTCCTGTTGTTGGGCCTGTAATTAAAATGGTGTCGCCAATTGAAATATCATAGGCTTCAATTTTAAACTCACCTATTTGTGGTTTTGGAAAAAAGTGTGTGCCTTTGCCAATATATACTTTCTTTTGGGTGGCGTGTGACCCGGAACCATCGCTCCATTCCCCAAGTTTTTGCCCTAAGTAATACCCGTTCCAAAAACCACGGTTATACACTTTTTCAAGATTTTGCATCCAGGTAATCACTTTCTCTTTTTGGTAAGTTCCGCTTTGCAAACTATCAATCGCTTCACGATAACATGAAATTACATGAGCGACATATTCTGGCGCTCTTCCGCGCCCTTCAATTTTTAAAACTTTGATTCCAGAATCTGCCACCTGATCTAAAATATCAATGGTACATAAATCCTTTGGAGACATGATGTATTCATTATCAATTTCCATTTCAAAACCCGTTTCTTGCTCAATAACCGTATATTTTTTTCTGCAATTTTGTTTACATGCTCCTCTGTTTGCCGAAGAATTATATGCATGCAAACTCATATAACACTTCCCCGAAACAGCCATACAAAGTGCACCATGACCAAATATTTCAATTTCGATAAGTTTTCCCGACGGTCCTTTTATTTGTTCTTTTTCAATTTGTTCTGTAATCTTTTTTACTTGTCGCAAACTTAATTCCCTGCTCAAAACCATCGTATCTGCAAATACCGCATAAAATTTAACGGTTTCAATGTTGGTAATATTTATTTGGGTTGAAATATGCACCTCCATACCAATTTCACTGGCTGCCATAATAACGGCTTGATCCATGGCTATAACTGCCGAAATTTCAGCTGCCTTTGCTTTGTTCAGTAAGGTTTTAACTATTGATAAATCATGATCATAAATAATGGTGTTCAGTGTTAAATAGGTTCTAACTTTTTTTGATTTACACCGGTTTGAAATTTCTGGCAAGTCTTCCAACGTGAAATTTATGGAAGCTCTTGCACGCATGTTTAATTGTTCAACACCAAAATAAATGGAATCTGCGCCATTATCCAACGCTGCCTGAAGCGATTCAAAATTTCCTGCCGGAGCCATTAATTCTATTTTCTGCATAATCTTACTATTCATGTTTGTTAAGATTAAGGGTTTCAAAAATATTTCTCAAATCCTTTTTGTAAGGCAAATGATCTGCACGTCCTTTTTTGAAAATATCATTGCTGTTGCCTTGTCCTTTTCTCAGCGCTTTTTGCTCTTCATATGGCAACCGGTTAATTTCCATACAATTTGTAGAACAACAGTTTTCCATTTTTTCCTTACAGCTATCGCATTGAATAAATAATAAATGACAGGCTTCATTGGCGCAATTGGTATGCACATCAAAAGGTTCGCCACATTGATGGCAATTGGCCACCACATCATCACTTATGCGTTCTGCTCTGCGGTCATCAAACACAAAATTCTGTCCTAAAAATTTGTTTTCAAGATGTTGTTCTTGTACCTGCCTTGTATATTCTATAATACCACCTTCCAGTTGATACACATTTTTGAAACCTTTATGTTTAAAATAGGCACTGGCTTTTTCGCAACGAATACCGCCTGTGCAATACATCACCAAATTCCTGTCTTCTTTATGGTTTTTTAAATCGGCTTCAATAATATCCAAGGAATCCCTGAAGGTATCCACATCTGGCGTAATGGCATTTTTAAAATGGCCTATTTCACTTTCATAATGGTTGCGCATATCAACCAATACCGTGTTTTCATCATCAATAAAAGTGTTGAATTGTTCAGCAGCTAAATGAACTCCTTTATTGGTAACATCAAAAGTGTCATCATTTAAACCATCGGCTACAATTTTATCACGGACTTTAACTTTAAGTTTTAAGAATGATTTGTTGTCTTGTTCAATGGCAATATTCAGGCGGATTCCATTTAAAAAAGTAATGCTATCAAGGTGCTTTTTGAATGCATTAAACCGATCTGCTGGAAGTGATAATTGTGCATTAATACCTTCATGAGCAACATAAATTCTGCCAAGTACTTCTAAAGCATTCCAGGTAATAAACAAATGGTCTCTAAAAACTTGAGGATTGCCAATTTTGGCATACTGATAAAAAGAAAGTGTCAATCGATTTTTCCCTGCCTGATCAATTAATTCTGCTCTTTCTTTTGCACTTAATTTATTGTACAGTTGCATGCTATACTAATGTTTTAAGATTAAAGAATATGTAAGCCGCAAAGGTACATAATTTAAGAAAAACAGTAGCATATCTCATAAAAAAAGCACTTTAACAATGTAAAGTGCTTTTTAGTCATTTGAATTAGTCAACATTCAACATGGGATTTTCAATTTTAATTCAGTTTCACTGTCATTGAAAATCCTATTCTATAAAATTAAAAGGGTAAAATCATTCTTTTCATAGCAAAAAATTTCCCGCTTTAATTAATAGATGTAAAATATGCAAAAAGGTTGCGTTATAATATTGTGTCCTGACAAAAGAAATATTATTTTAGCATCTATAACTACAGAAATAAAATTATAAATGAGCACTGAAAAAGAAGCCAAATTAAAAGCACTTAAACTTACACTGGATAAATTGGATAAAGCCTACGGAAAAGGTACCGTGATGAAAATGGGGGATGCTGCCATACAAGATGTTGAGGCCACTTCATCAGGTTCTCTTGGGTTAGATATTGCGCTAGGCGTTGGTGGATATCCTCGCGGACGCGTTGTAGAAATATATGGGCCAGAATCCTCAGGAAAAACAACTTTAACATTGCATGCCATTGCCGAAGTTCAAAAAGCTGGTGGTATTGCTGCTTTTATTGATGCAGAACATGCTTTTGACAGATTTTATGCCGAAAAATTAGGTGTAGATATCGATAATTTAATCATGTCTCAACCAGATAACGGTGAGCAAGCCTTAGAAATAACAGATAATTTGATTAGATCAGGCGCTATTGATATGGTGGTGATTGATTCGGTTGCTGCATTAACGCCAAAAAGTGAAATTGAAGGTGAAATGGGCGACTCAAAAATGGGTTTACATGCGCGTTTGATGTCACAAGCTCTTAGAAAACTAACGGGTTCTATCAGTAAAACCAAGTGTACTGTGATTTTTATTAATCAATTGCGTGAAAAAATTGGAGTGATGTTTGGGAATCCAGAGACCACTACAGGCGGAAATGCATTAAAATTTTATGCTTCTGTACGATTGGATATCAGACGTTCTACACAAATTAAAGAAACTGATGGCAATGTTATCGGAAATAAAACCAGGGTAAAAGTGGTGAAAAATAAAGTAGCCCCTCCTTTTAAAATGGCAGAGTTTGATATTATGTATGGTGAAGGCATCTCTAAAGTAGGTGAAATATTGGATATTGCTGTTGAACATGAAATTATTAAGAAAAGTGGTTCTTGGTTTAGTTATGATGACACTAAACTAGGTCAAGGTAGAGATGCTGTGAAAGCGCTGATAAAAGACAATCCGGAACTTCAGGATGAACTTGAAAATAAAATAAAAGCGATACTAAAAGCTTCTAAATAAATTAAAAAAATCCCAAATGTTCGGGATTTTTTTATTTCAATGCGCAACCATTTAGAATATAAAGCATCTAATGGGTAACCCCCATTTAAAAAAAGAAAATGAAAAAGTTAATTATTTTTTGTTTAGCTTTAGTTGCTTTAAGTTCATGCTCCATTAAAGATGACACTCCAAACTATGGTTTGGTCATATTGCCTGTAGAAAGTGTAGAAATTCCTAACTCTTTCAACTTAGGGGGAGAATATCCAATAACAGTAAGTTATTTGAAACCTTCTACCTGTAATGCCTTTAAAGAATTTTATTATTTAGAACATAATAATGAGATTACTGTTGCAGTTATAGATTATGAATTTCACGGTTCTAATTGTCAAATTCTTGAAAATGAGCTATTAGAAGCAACTTTTAATTTTAAAGTTACAAGTAATGGTAGCTACATTTTTAAATTTTGGCAAGGTGAAGATGTAAACGGTGAAGACCAATACTTAATTATTGAAGTGCCAGTTATTAATTAAACAAATTATTAATTAACACATGTTTAATTTGGGTTTACAAGAACTCATAGAAAATTGTAAAATTAATGATACGCAAGCGCAAAGCGAACTGTATAAACTCTACTCGGGTAAATTATTTTCGGTTTGCTTGAAGTATTCGCGGAGTTATGCTGAAGCCGAAGATAATTTACAAGATGCTTTTTTAACTATTTTTAATAAAATTGAACAGTATAAAAACTTAGGGTCCTTTGAGGGCTGGTTAAAACGAATTACCGTAAACACTGTGTTACAGCGTTACCGCAACGAAAAGGTTTTTGATATAATAAACGATAATATTGCCGACAATGTTGAATTAGAAATTGATGAAGACCCAATATCGATAGATTATCTGTTACAGATTATTCAGGAATTACCAGATAGATATAGGCTTGTTTTTAACCTATACGTTCTTGATGGCTATTCACATAAAGATATTGCACAAATGCTGGATATAAACATAGGAACCTCAAAATCTAATCTGGCAAGAGCTAGACAGACATTAAAAAAAACGATTGAAAGCTATAAAACCTCAAGACGTTTACAATTATTATAATGAAAGAAAAAAAACATATAGATAGGTTATTTCAAGAAGGCTTTAAAGATTTTGAAGCCACTCCAAGTGATGTTGTTTGGAAAAACATTGAAGCGCAGCTTAATCAAAAGAAAAAGAAACAACGAATAATCCCAATTTGGTGGCGATATGCTGGCATTGCCGCATTGCTATTGTTGCTGTTAACGGTTGGCGGAATTTATTTGAATACTGACAATTCTGTGCCATCAAACAACGTAGTGGATTCTAATGAAACTATACAATCAAAATCAACTAACTCAGTTAATCCCGTTAATTTAAATGATGTTAAGAAGGAAACTAACTCTATTACTGCTGAAAATAAAGTTGAAAACAGTCATTCAAATCCATTAAAACCTAATGAGAAATTTTCGAAAAAAATAAATACTGCTACTTCCGCAGAAATTGCACATAAACCTTCAAAAAACACTAATTCATTAATAAATAATACCGTTAAAGCTTCAACAAGATCTCAAACTTCATTTGATAAAACTTTGATTAATGAATCTGCTGAAATAGCTAATAACAATATTGAAAAAAACAGCAATCCTATTGAAGTCAATGAGCCTGTACAAGAAAATTATGTTTTAGATAATATAGCTAATACAAAAAATAACACACTTGTAATTGCAGATTCTAATAAAGAAGAAAAAAAACCTTCAATAAACAAGGAGACCGATAAAAACACACTAACTATTGAAGATGCCTTAGCCGAAATCAAAAACCCCGAAGCTACTAAAGTCCAAAACAAATGGAGTATTGCCCCAAATGCAGCACCTGTGTATTTTAATAGTCTGGGAAAAGGATCATCAATAGATGCCCAGTTTAATGAAAATTCAAAAAGTGGTGAAGTCAATATGAGTTATGGAATTACGGCAAGTTATGCTATTAATAAAAAAATTAGTGTTAGAACAGGTCTTAACAAAGTAAACTTAGGCTATAACACCAATAATGTGGTTGTTTTTGAAACAGTTGGTGGATCTAGATTCAATTCAATTAAAAATATTGATGCTAATACTGGTTCAGCCAATATTTCGCTTATTAGCGGTGAGAGTATTAACACGCTTAATAGTAAATCTTTTATCAGAACGTCCAACACGTCAATTAATCAATCTTTAGGATATATTGAAATTCCTTTGGAACTTCAATATGCTCTTATTGATAAAAAAATAGGTGTTCATCTTATTGGTGGGTTTAGTTCTTTCTTTTTGAATAACAATGAATTGTACTCTGATCTTAATGGACAACGAACGCGCATAGGCGAAGCTAATAACATAAATAAGGTAAGTTATAGTGCCAATTTTGGATTAGGGTTAAATTATAATATAACCAAGAAATTAGATTTGAATTTGGAGCCTGTTTTTAAATATCAAATCAACACATTTAATAATTCAACTGGAAATTTTAAACCCTTTTTTATAGGGGTTTATACAGGAATTGGATTTAAGTTTTAGGTTTTTGGTTAGGCCTCGATATTTTTTTCGTTAAGCTAGAAAAAGGTGTCAAAAAGAGGCTGTTTAAAAAGTTGTCATTGCGAGTCCCGATAGCTATCGGGAGAAGCAATATGTAAATTACAAGTTATTGATTTACAGATTACTTCGAAATAAAAATTTCTCGTAATGACGGTTAATATATACTTTTCAGACAGCCTCTTTTATTTTTTATCGATCTCAAGTTGATTTAATATTATTTCTCTCGCTTTAAAATTTAGCTTTTTTGTGTCTTTTATATGTAATGCTTCCGTTTCTAAAAACTTGTGAACCTTAACACGCATTTTACCAGGACCACCACTAAAAAACATATAAGAAAAACGTTTTTTATTGTCCATAAAGGTTATTGGTACTATAGGGATATGATGATTTATAGCCAGTCTAAAAGCCCCATCTTTAAATTCATCTAACATAATATGTTCTTCAGGAACGCCACCTTCCGGAAAAATACAAATACTTAAACCGGATTTTAACCGGTTCTGGGCTCTTAAAAAAACGGCTTGCCGACTTTTAACTGAGTTTCTATCAACCAAAATACAGGTGCGTTTATAAAAAAATCCAAAAAGCGGAATTTTAGCCAACTCCTTTTTCCCTATAAACACAAACGGATTCTTTACCGATACCAGCATAAGCATAATATCTGCCATAGAAGTATGATTGGCAATAAACAAATAACTTTTGCCTTTTTCAGGGATTTGTTCATTTTCAATTTCAACTTTAAACCCCATACCTATCAAAATGAATTTTGCCCAAATTCTGGCTAATTTAAAATAATATGGATACCAAGATTCCCTTGATATGCTAAGTATCAGCACTGGAAACAATATAATAATTGGCAATGCCACAAGCACATAAAACCAAATGCGGTATAAAACCCAAAAAATCTGTTTAAAAATCCTCATGCGTTCCAAAAATACATAATAGTATTGAGCAATTCTATTAAAAAAATTACCTTTGCTGTTATAAAATTAAGTTGAATTTAAAAGATCCCCACTTTCGTGGGAAGCAAATATGGCACGAATACTTACCGGCATACAAAGTACAGGAACACCACATTTAGGAAACATTTTAGGCGCCATTTTGCCCGCAATTGAAATGGCTAACAATCCAAAAAATGATTCGTTTTTGTTTATAGCTAATTTACATACTTTAACACAAATTAAAGATGCTGAAGAATTACGATCCAACACCTATTCTACAGCAGCAACCTGGTTAGCATTTGGTCTGGACATTGAAAAAACAGTGTTTTACAGACAGAGCGATGTGCCACAAGTGACCGAGTTATCGTGGTATTTAAGTTGCTTTTTTCCGTATCAAAGATTAACATTGGCACACAGTTTTAAAGATAAGGCAGACAGACTTGAAGATGTGAATGCCGGATTGTTTATGTACCCTATGCTTATGGCTGCCGACATTTTATTATATGATGCCAATATTATTCCTGTTGGAAAAGACCAATTGCAGCATATTGAAATGACTCGCGATGTGGCTGCACGGTTTCACGCAAAAATGGGGGAAACCTTTGTTATGCCTGAAGGAAAAATTCAAGAAAACACCATGCTGATTCCAGGGATCGATGGAGAGAAAATGAGCAAAAGCAGAGGGAATATCATCAATATTTTTTGGGATGATAAAAAACTCCGCAAGCAAATTATGTCCATTCAAACGGACAGCACACCTCTAGAAGAACCCAAAGACTGGAAAACATGCAACTGTTTTGCTATTTATGCCTTATTGGCTTCTAATGAGCAAATTGACATTATGAAAACCAATTATAAGAACGGTAATTACGGGTATGGTCATGCAAAACAAGCTTTGTTTGACTTGATTGTTGAAAAATTTGCAACACAACGCGAACGTTATAATTATTTTATGAATAACTTAAATGAAGTAGATAAAACTTTAGCCATTGGCGCTGAAAAAGCAAAACTTGTCGCCAATGCTGTACTAAATAGAGTTAGGGAAAAAACGGGTTACTAGTATTTCGTATAAATCTAAACACGTGGTATAATTATTGAATTTCTTTACGTATGAAAAAAATAATTTTTTTATTTGTTTTCATTATTTCTATGGTAACCTACCCACAAGAAGGATTGCTTTTTTCAAGACAACAACAATTATATTTAAATGGAAATTCAGCTTTAATTGGTAACAATATTGTTAGTACCGATGCCACAAAACCATTAAATGATCTTTCAGGTTTTAATGATAATTTAAAACTTGAATATATTGATATTGATGATGATAAAACCACATTTAGTTCAAGTCAAGCCAACTTAACAATAGACGTACCACCTTCCAAAATTAAATATGCCGCTTTATATTGGAGTGCCGTTTATAAATATGATAAAGGGGTTAAGCGCGAGCTCAAAGAAAAAAATAAGATTGTTTATAAAGGGAATGATACACGTTCAATGAACGTGAATTCCATTTTATTTAAACAACCAAATGGGAATTATCAAAAAATAGAAGGTCAAATCATTTTTGATAGTTATAATTCCAAACTATTTGAATTTAATAAACCCTATTTATGTTATGCTGACGTTACTTCACAACTTCAGCAGGTCAAAACAATTAATGGAAGTTATACCGTTGCAAATATATTGGCTACTGAAGGTTATATTTCTGGAGGTGCTTCAGGCGGGTGGTTGCTTTACATTGTTTACGAATCAGAAAAAGCAAAACCAAAATATTTTGCAACTTTTAAAGGGTTTGTTGAAGTTTATAAAGAACCGGTGGATATTATTTTTAATAACTTCAAAACAGACGAATCTGACACCATCAAATCCTCTTTTTGCCTAGGTGCTTTAGAAGGAGATCAGAAACTTAAAACAGATAGTTGCCTTATTTTAGATTCGAACCAGGATTTTGTCCCGTTTTACAATAAACTGCGCCCTCCAAATAATTTTTTCAATGGAAAAATAACTATTTATGATGAATCATATACAGACCGAGTTCCAAACAGCTTGAATACTCTTGGATTTGATTTATTAAAAATGGACATTCCAAATGAAAATAATCAGATCATCTCAAATAACACAACCCAAACTATTATTAGGTTTGAAACCAGGGCAGACCGGTTTTATTTATTTTTTGTGGCTTTTGAAACTGAAATAAGTCCAATTTATTTGGAAGGAAAAAACAATGTTGATTCCATTCTGGTACTAGAAAAAAACAAAGCAATCCCAGAAGAGACAAGCCTTTCAAATCAAGTAATTGATACTATTCCCAATGAAAAAGATGTCTTGGAACAAAAAAATACTGTCGAAAAAATTAAAAGATTAAAGTCAATTTCAATCCCCTCAATACCAAAAGGATATTATTTAGTTACCAATGTGTTTGCTTCAAAAAATAATACCATGAAATGGATGCAGGAATTAGAAGAAAAAGGTTATCAACCTAAATCATATACTAATCCTAAAAATGGATGGCATTATATTTATTTATTGAATGATGAAGACCCAAATACTATTTACCAAAAACATAAAGAGCTTTCAAAATTGGAGGATTTTCAAGATATCTGGATTCTTAAACTTAACTTTTAGTACTTAAATTAATTCGAACAACTTCCCGGGCAATGGCCTTATCACGCCTTTAAGTTCCATATTAAGCAACATACCTGCAACTTTAAAAATGGGCATGTCACAATTTAATGCAATAACATCCAATTGTTGTTTATTCTGTTCCTTTAAAAACCCGAAAATCACTTTTTCCTGATCATCAAGTTCAACAAACAATTGTTTTTGAATACTGGGTTTAACCCCATCTTCCAACTGCCAATTTAAAATATAAGGAACATCAATAGGGTTTGAAAGCAACTGAGCCCTTTGGTATTTAATTAAATTATTACATCCTAAACTTTGTGAATCTGTCGTTCTGCCAGGAACCGCAAAAACATCCCGGTTATAAGAGTTAGCAATATCGGCCGTTACCAAGCTTCCACCCCGTTCAGCGGATTCTATCACAATAGTGGCTTCGCTTAAACCGGCAATAATTCTGTTACGTTTTAAAAAATTATTTTTATCAAAGGTATCACTGCTCCAAAAATCAGTGAAAAACCCACCATTTTTTTCAATATCCACCATATACTTTTTATGTGCTTTCGGGTAAATTTGATTTAACCCGTGCGCCAAACAACCTATGGTTTGTAAATTATGTTTCAGTGCCGCTTTATGAGCTGTAATATCTGTTCCGTAAGCAAAACCAGATACAATTACAGGATTATACGGTACTAATTGTTCAACCAACTGCTCACAAAAAGCAATGCCATGTGTGGTAATTTTTCTGGTGCCGACAATGCTAATTATGTGTTGCTGTTTTAGGTTAATGTTCCCAGACTGAAACAATAAAACAGGCCCGTCAATACAATGTTTTAATTTATCCGGATAGTCTTCATCTAAAAAATAAAGACACTCCATATTGTTGCTTTTTATAAAATGCAGCTCTTCTTCTGCCGCTTTAAGGTGATGAGGTTTAAATAAATCGTTCAGTAATGTGCTTCCTATACCTTCAATTTTAATTAAATTTTGCTTTTTCTCTTTAAATACAGCTTCAGCAGAACCACAATTTGAAATCAATTTTTTTGCCGTAATATCGCCTATATTAGATACATGCTGTAACGCTAATACATGAAGCAAGTTATTTTCTGTCATTCTAAAACTTTAATTTAAACATACAAGAACGTAATTTTTGCGCTGTTAATAAATAGTTTTATTAAAATGTTATCCAAAAGCATAATTTTTTAACTTTGTTTCTATGCAATTAGAAACCTACATAAGCGATTTATTATACCGATATGAATGTGTTACGGTTCCGGAATTTGGAGCTTTTTTAACCCAACGCGCTTCTGCGGTCATTAATGACGCTACCAATGCGTTTTATCCGCCAAAAAAAACAGTGTCATTTAATGAACAAATTCAAAAAAATGATGGTTTATTAGCGCACTATATTGCAGACGTTGAAAAAATTCCTTTTGAATTGGCTGCTGAAAAAATTCAAAAACGCGTTAAAATCCTTAAAGCACTTTTAACCCAAGGTGAAACCATTTCATTTACTAATATTGGGGATATTGTTTTCAATAGTGAAGGCAAAATAGTATTTGAGCCATCTTACCGCCTTAATTATTTAACGGATGCTTTTGGGTTGTCTGAATTTGTTTCACCTCAAGTTACTCGTACTGTTTATAAAGAAACCGTACTAGCCCTTGAAAAAGAAATCCCTATTGCTTTTACACCTGAAAAACAAAAATCAATCCCTTATTTCAAATATGCTGCAATTGCATTAATTGCTATTACATTAGGAGGTTCAGCGGGCTCCATGTATTATATACATCAAACTGAAACCCATAATCAACTAGCGCAAGAAGAAGCGTCCCAGCAGTTAGATAATAAAATCCAACAAGCTACTTTTGTTATTGATAACCCATTACCTGCTGTAACTTTTAACGTCACCAAACAATCTGGTAATTATCACATTGTGGCCGGAGCCTTTAGAATTGAAGGGAATTGCGATAAAAAAATTGAGCAATTAAAAGCAGAAGGCTATAAACCAAGAAAAATTGGCATTAATAAATATGGCCTGCATGAAGTTGTATATGCCAGTTATGACACCGGTGAAGAAGCCCTTGTTGCGCTTCGCGAGATTAGAAAAACCAGCAATAAAGATGCTTGGTTATTGGTTAAGGAATTG
>Ga0207906_1000197_pt1 | contig 35060 bp, 32 predicted proteins | sample LinPmetageLP37_FD_184050 | JGI IMG/M metagenome (GOLD analysis project Ga0207906, IMG submission 184050) | Marine viral communities from the Pacific Ocean - LP-37 (SPAdes) | ecosystem: Environmental > Aquatic > Marine > Oceanic | place: Pacific Ocean | collected 2010-06-16 | reverse complement strand
AAAATTGAACAAAATAAGAATCCATTTTGCAATTTTCATCTACTCTTTATTTCAAAGTAGTTAATTATTGGAGAATATTGAATGTAAAAGTTCAATTTTCTAATTCACAACTTATAACATATTCAATCATCTTATAAAATATTTTATTATTTTCGCATAATAATTTATAAAAATCAATTGAATTTAGTTAGAAACATACTATTCAGCATATCACTTATCATTATAATAGGTCACGATATCGTGCCCCATGGTGAGGCAGTTCACGCAATTGAATTTTCTGACACTATAAGATCTGAAGCTCAAGACGATCATAGCCATTCTGTTCTAGGTCATATTTTTGAACACTTTCAGCACTCCCCTAATGATAGGAATTTAACCTACTTAGCAGGTGCTGAAAAAGTAATTAAAACAGCAATAAAAATCATTGCTAATGATTTTTTATATTCTGAATTGGAAAATCGAGAACTATGGTACACCAATCGAGAAAAACAACGTTTTTGGGATTATTTGGTAACGCCTTATTCAGTTTCATTACACTCCTATTCCCTTCGGGGACCTCCTATTTGTTAATTTCTTTTGGGTTTAATAAATTGAACTAATTCTGATTTAGTATTGGACATTGGCCATCAATGTTTATTATTCCTCGCGGGTAATATCTGCTTCGCACAATTAACTTTTATCATTTTACTTAAATTATAATAAATTGATTTTGAATTGATCAAAATAATCACTAAGTATATGCTAGTTTTCAATTTTTATTTTTACGTCACAAAAATATTTAAATATAATGTTAGACAAAATCATTCAATTTTCGATAAAGAATAAACTTGTTATCGGGTTATTTACGTTGGCCTTAATTGGATGGGGGACTTATTCGCTAACAAAGCTTCCCATCGATGCGGTACCGGACATTACAGATAATCAAGTTATGGTTATTACCATTTCTCCCACGTTAGCAGCACAAGAAGTAGAACAGTTAGTAACCTTTCCAGTAGAACAAACAATGGTCAGCATTCCAGGCATAAAGGATATGCGTTCTTTTTCCCGTTTTGGACTTTCAATTGTTACCATTGTTTTTAAAGAAAACATAGACTTGTATTGGGCGAGACAACAAGTACAAGAGCGCTTATCTGTTGCAGCTAAAGACATTCCAGAGGGTATTGGGAAACCTGAAATGGCACCTGTAACAACAGGACTGGGAGAAATATATCAATATGTAATACATCCTGAAAAAGGATATGAAGAGAAGTACGATGCTACAGAACTTCGTACAATACAGGACTGGATTATTAAACGGCAGTTATTAGGTACACCAGGAGTTGCCGAAGTAAGTGGCTTTGGCGGTTTTGTGAAGCAATATGAAATCGCAATTGATCCCGATAAGTTGTATAGTTTAAATATTACAATCAATGATATTTTTACCGCGCTTGAAAAAAATAATCAGAATACAGGTGGAGCATATATAGACAAAGGATCAAGTGCCTATTTTATTCGAAGTGAAGGTTTGGTTGATAATCTTGAAGAGCTGAATAAAATTGTTGTTAAAGGTAATAACGGAACTCCCATTCTAATCAGGGATGTAGCAACAGTACAATTTGGTCACGGTGTTCGTTATGGAGCAGCCACTAGAAACGGTAAAGGTGAAGTGGTGACAGGAATTGTTATGATGTTGAAAGGGGCAAACACGTCACAAGTTATCACAGACGTAAAGGACAAGATTGAACAAATAAAAAAGACACTTCCGGAAGGCGTTACCATTGAACCATATCTCGATAGAAAAAAACTGGTTGACAGTGCTATAGCCACGGTAACAACCAATCTTGCAGAAGGGGCTTTAATAGTCATTTTTGTGTTAATCCTATTTTTAGGAAATCTTCGTGGCGGCTTGGTCGTGGCTTCAGTAATTCCACTGTCCATGTTATTTGCTGTGGCTATGATGAACCTTTTCGGTGTTTCGGGAAACTTAATGAGTTTGGGCGCAATAGATTTTGGGTTGATTGTGGACGGTGCCGTGATTATAGTAGAAGCGGTCTTACATCGAATATCAATGAGTAAGACACATCATAAAGGCATTGCAATATTATCTGTTGGTCAAATGGACGTTGAGGTACAACAATCTGCTGGCAAAATGATGAGTTCTGCGGCATTTGGACAGATCATCATTCTTATCGTGTATTTACCTCTTTGGACATTGGTGGGCGTGGAAGGTAAAATGTTTACGCCTATGGCGCAAACCGTTTCATTTGCTATTTTAGGAGCGTTTTTATTGTCGCTAACCTATGTGCCCATGATTTCTACCTTAGCGTTAAGCAGAAAAACGGAACATAAACGTAATTTCTCCGACCGAATGATGGATTTCTTTCAACGTATTTACAGACCAGCAATAGAAACAGCCATACATAGAAAATTTTTGGTGGTAACACTTGCAATTGGTTTGTTTATCATAACATTAATAACCTTTTTCAACATGGGCGGTGAGTTTATCCCGCAATTGGATGAAGGTGATTTTGCTGTGGAAACACGGGTTCCTGTAGGTAGTTCCATTAATGAAATGATTGATGTGTCCCAAAAAGCTCAAAATATCATTTTAAGTAACTATCCCGAAGTAACGCAAATCGTGAATAAAATCGGTTCTGGTGAAATACCAACGGACCCCATGCCTATTGAGGCAGGTGATATGATGGTAATATTGAAACCACGTTCAGAATGGACGAGTGCTAAAGATAGGGAAGGATTAGTAGCTAAAATGCAGGAATCATTATCAGTAATCCCCAATGCCACGTTTAGCTTTCAGCAGCCCATTCAAATGCGATTTAATGAGCTGCTTACAGGAGCTAAGCAGGATGTTGTCATAAAAATATATGGGGAAGACCTCGATATTTTATCAGACCTCGCAAATGATGTGGGTAAAAAAATTAAATCAGTGGACGGTGTGGAAGATTTATATGTTGAAAAAGTAACCGGTTTGCCACAAATACAAATTGATCTTAACAGAGACAAAATTGCCCAATACGGAATGAACGTAGAAGAGATAAACAATGCCATTAAAACAGCATTCGCAGGGGAAGTTTCAGGATTGGTATATGAAGGGGAACGACGATTTGAATTGGTGGTTCGATTGGATAAGGCTTACCGCACGGACATTACGGATGTAGAAAACTTATATGTCAATACAGCTTCAAACCAACAAATACCTTTAAGTGAAGTTGCCAATATTTCCTATAAACCTGGACCGGTTCAAATACAACGGGACAATGCAAAACGAAGGATTACATTAGGGTTTAATGTACGTAATCGGGACGTACAAAGCATTGTAGATGATATTCAGGAAATAATTGGCGCTAATGTACAAATGCCCTCCGGCTATTATGTAACCTATGGTGGCCAGTTTCAAAATCTGAAAGAAGCCAATCAGCGATTGAAGATTGCTGTACCCGTAGCACTGCTGCTTATTTTATTGTTGTTATACTTCGCATTTGGCTCCATAAAACAAAGTTTACTCATTTTTACTGCCATACCGCTATCGGCAATAGGTGGTGTTTTTGCACTATTGATACGTGGAATGCCTTTCAGCATTTCTGCAGGCGTTGGATTTATCGCCCTATTTGGTGTTGCTGTTTTAAATGGAATTGTTCTTATTGCTGAATTTAACAGACTTCAAAAGGAAGGTGTTACAGATATTACCGAGCGTGTTTTAAAAGGAACGAGAATCCGATTGCGACCTGTTTTAATGACTGCAATGGTAGCTTCTTTTGGGTTTCTACCTATGGCATTGTCAACTACTTCTGGAGCAGAAGTCCAAAGACCCTTGGCAACCGTTGTTATAGGTGGTTTAATTACCGCTACGGCGTTAACCTTGATTGTTCTGCCCGTCTTATATATTTATTTTACTGAAGGAAAAATGAAATTAAAATTAAAAAGAAACAAAATAATAACAAGTTGTATTATTTTAGGTGCCTTGTTAAGTCCGTTTGCTCAAATGCAAGCACAAGAAATTGGTAATGGCCAAGTTAGGGAATTAAACCTGCAACAGGCCATTGACGAGGCTTTGGCAAATAATAACCGTATAAAGATTGCAGATTATGAAATTGAGGTTGCTAAAACCGGAAAGTTGGGCGCCATAACAATTCCAAAGACCGAATTTTCTTATAGCACTGGAGATATAAATGTCCCAGGAATCCGTGACCATCTTTATACAATTTCCCAACGGGTCAATTTTCCTACGCTTTACAGCAGTAAATTTAAATTAGCAAAGGCAAAGGTAAACAGTAGCAAACAATTAAAGGTCATTGATGAAAATGAACTGATCGGCGATGTGAAAACGGCCTATCTCTATTATGTATTTGTATTGGAGAAAGAACAGTTACTGCTACATCAAGACAGTTTATATAGCAACTTGGACAGGTCGAGCCTTCAGCGGTATAAAACTGGGGAATCCACTAAACTGGAAAGTGTAACCTCTGCGGCCCAAGCCATGCAGATTAAAAACAGGTTAAGGCAAAATGCGGCGGATATCGAGATCGCTAGAAAACAATTGCAGACCTTGTTGAACACAACAGAAGACATTGCAATTTCGGAAACCAAATTGCAACCTTTCAACTTGAATCTTTCACCACAAACCAACGCTGCCGAACAAAGCCCATTGGTTGGTTATTTGCAACAACAATTAAAGGTCAATGAACAAGAGACCAATGTGGAACGGAATGCGATGCTACCAGACTTGATTTTTGGCTACAACAGTACTACGTTTGTGGGAAGTCAATACGCCAACAATCAAGTGTTTACAGAAAGTGACCGCTTTTCATACGTTCAGTTTGGAATAACAATACCTATTCTTCCAGGTGGCCATCGTTCAAAAATAAAAGCGGCAAAAATTAATGAAGATATTGCACAATCACAACTGGAATTAACGAAGACAACATTGCAAGGTCAATTGCAAAATTTGTTACAGGAGTATTATAAACTGCAAGGGACATTGCAATATTATCAAAATGAAGCCTTGCCCCAAGCGGAATTAATAATCGACAATTCAGAAAAAAGCTTTAAAAGTGGCGATGTATCCTATACGCAGTACCTGCAAAATCTCACATTGACCAATACCATCCAAACGGAATATTTAAACACACTTTACCAGTACAACCAATCCATAATAATTATTGAAACCCTTATGGGCTTAAAATAAGAAAGAAGGATTTGACATTAAAAAAACATAGAAAAATGAACATACAAGTTATATCAAGAGTTTCAGCCGTATTCCTGTCAATTTTATTTTTGATAGCCTGCGGCAATAAGGAAAACAAAGAACTTCCTGAAAATGCAAGTGCCGTACAGGGCAAGACCCCATCAAATGGCACACAGCAAATCACCTTTACAAGAGACCAATACAATTTGGCAAGCATTGAAACAGGTCAAATAGAAATGCGCAATTTAAGCAACATCATTAAACTTAATGGGGTTATTGATGTTGAACCAAAAAGTATGGCAACGGTATCCGCACCTTTGGGAGGCTATATCAAAACCGCAGGCTTACTTCCTGGAGAAGCCATAAGAAAAGGACAGGTTTTGGCAACCATTGAAAATCCTGAATTTATAAACATCCAACAAAATTATCTGGAAAGCTTGGGCAAATTGCAATTTTTGGAAGAAGAATACAAGCGCCAGGAACAGTTACGTAAAGAGGATATCAATTCCGCTAAAACCTTTCAACAGGTCGCTTCAGATTATAATGTGATGAAGGCCAGAATTAAGGCCTACGAACAGCAATTGGCATTGGCAGGTATTAGTAAGTCTGCTGTGCAAAATGGGAATATTACAAGAACAGCAAATCTTTATGCCCCCATAAACGGACATATAAAAGCGAGCAACAAAAATATTGGCGATTATGTCACCCCGCAAGATGTCATTTTTGAGCTTGTTAACTTGGACGATATCCATTTAGCACTAAACGCCTTTGAAAAAGATGTGGCAAACATTGAAGAGGGCCAAACCGTAAAATTTTCATTGGCCAATGAAAATAACTTTAACCGCACCGCCAAAGTATTTTTGGTGGGTAAAACTGCTGGAGAAGACCGTATCATCCCGGTGCATTGTCATATAGAAGGCGAAGGAAAAGGCCTGCTTCCCGGTATGTATGTTAAGGCGTGGATAGAATCCGGCACCAATAAACAAAGTGCTGTCCCTACGGATGCCATTGTTCAATTGGATGGTAAAGATTTCATAATTATTGAAACCAATGAAACGGACAATCAGATTACCTTTCAATTGGAACAAATTAGAAAAAGCATTGAACAGGAAGGCTATACCGCCATTACAGCGGCGGATTCCACCGTTTTGAAAAACTCAAAAATTGTAACAAAAAACGCCTATGCCGTCCTTTCGGCTTTAAGAAACTTGGAAGAAGGCGAATAATGGATTCAGGGCGGTTTTTGCTGCCCTGAATAATGCTTTTTAATGTATAAAACTATATTATTATGAGCCTTTTAAAAACATTTTTCTCATCAATTTCCATGGGAAATGTTGGGGAAACTTATCGTAGGAACAGCGAGTTTATTCTTTTCTATGTAAATCATATCGCTTATTTCGGACATTGCGACCAACCCGTTTGTTTGACAGAGCATAAAATTCCACAAATAAAAGTGCCTCATGGCTTTGTTCCAGAAAATGTAAACTTGGTGGTAAAAGTTATTTGTGATTCATGCAGTGAACAATGATTCACATATTCTTTGTGTAATAATTTGAAGTATTTTTATATAAAATTAATTTGAAATAGAGATGAGCGACCCAACAAATTCGGTTAAGACAACAGTTGGCAATCTTGCCGACCATGATGAAAATGAACACAAGCACAGTATTAAATTTGAACTGATACGACTGGCCGTTATGGCAGTGGCATTGGCGTTGAGTTTTATTGGCGCATGGAAAAGCATTGCTTCCTTTGATTTCATTGCGCTTGCAATAACCATTATTGGTGGTTACCCAATGTATAAGGAAGCGTTTGACAATATCAAGAGCAAGCGCATGACCATGGAACTTTCCATGTCAATTGCAGTGCTTGCAACATTATTTATTCAACAATATTTCACTGGTGCAATCATTACTTTCTTCGTACAGTTTGCCGAACTTCTTGAACACCTCACTGTTTCAAGGGGTCGGCGGGTAATTGAAAAATTAATTTCGTTTCTTCCCAACCAGGCTACCATTAGGAGAGATGGAAAAGAAGTGGAAGTCAAAATAGCTGAACTTGCCCCTGATGATACCATCATTGTCAAACCGGGCTCAAAAATTCCTGTTGATGGTGAAGTTATTAAAGGAAATTCGTTTGTTGATGAATCTTCCATAACCGGTGAATCAATGCCCATGGAAAAAAAAGAAGCCGGCCGCGTTCTTGCAGGTACCATAAATCAAAATGGGATTTTAGAGGTTAAAGCTATCCGAGTTGGCAAAGACACCATGTTCGGAAAAATAATTGACGTTATTGAACAAGCTGAAAAATCGAAAGCACCCATTCAAAAAGTGGCCGATAAACTGGCCGGCCGTTTGGTCTATCTCGCTGCTGCTGGAGCTATTATAACCTATATAATTACACATGACATGGTATCTGCAATAGCGGCGTTGATTGTAGCAGGAGCATGTGGTGTGGCGGCAGGTACGCCTCTTGCAATTTTGGCGGGTATTGGCAGAACGGCAAAAGAAGGGATTATAGTAAAGGGAGGCATCCATATTGAACAATTGAGCAAAGTGGACCTGATTGTTTTTGATAAAACAGGCACATTGACATTTGGCAAACCGGAAGTTATGAAGATTAAAAGCTTTAATGGTGCTTCTAAAAATGACGTGCTACAATTGGCCGCCTGTGCCGAACAGCATTCTGAACATCCAATTGCCAAGGCCATTATGCAAAAAGCAAAAGAGGAAAATCTGCAATACGGATCTTATGCCATTATTGATTATCTCCCCGGACTTGGAATGATTTGCAGACAGACAAACCAAAATGAAATTTTAGTGGGCAATCAGGCACTGATGCAACAAAAATCAATAGTAATTAACGAAAACATATCATTTTATATAAATGAACAAAAGGAAAAAGGAGAAACAAACATACTCATTGGCAGTGGAAAGAAAATCGTTGGAGTTATAAGCGTTGCAGACAAGTTGAGACCACAAGCGGCACAAGCAGTGCAGGAAATAAAATCTTATGGGTGCAAAGTAATTCTCCTTTCTGGAGATGCCAAGGCAACGGCCAAGGCAATAGGAGAAAGACTTCAGGTGGACGAAGTGATAGGAGAAATGCTGCCCCATCAGAAATTGGAAAAGATTAAAGCACTGAATGCATCAGGAAAAAAAGTCGCCATGATTGGCGATGGAATAAACGACGCACCCGCTTTGGTGGAAGCATCCGTGGGCATTGCCATGGGAGGAGGAACAGAGATTGCACTGGAAAGCGCAGATATGGCCCTCACTACGAACAATCTTTTGAAAATTGCAGAAGCATTGCGCATCAGTAAACAAGTTATGGGTGTAATCCTGTTTAATTTCTGGGGAACAGTTATCGTGGATACCATTGGAGTTGGGTTGGCCATGTTTGGTTACCTTTCGCCACTGGCCGCGGCACTGATCCATGTAACCTCCGAATTGGCCTTTATACTCAATTCTGCAAGACTATTTGGGAGCAGAAAATATAGTTAAGTCCTTGTAATTTGGTCATCGTTTACACCAATGTTGTTCTGGCAAAGGTAAAATGCACTTCCGTTGCATGGTTTTTAAGGGCATATTTGTTATTATTAAAGTAGAACAATGATAAAAAGAAACTGAATTTAAGAGACTTAAAACCAATTTCTGAAGCTAACAACAAAGCTGATGATGGCAACGTTAATAATAAAACCAATAGTCTAAAAATACAACAAACGGTGAATTTGGCGCTCTAACAGGCAAAAATTCCGTATGTATTGTTCACGTTAAAACAAACATATAAAATAGCAATAAGCAATATTTCAAACCAACCTAGAATGTTTATTTATGGCGTATTCAATCTGACAAATAAAAAAATAAACAGATGAATAATTCCCAAAGCACAAAGCAATCCTAAAATACTTAAAAACCTGAGTTCGATTATTATCTATTTGAATATCAATTGTTTAATAGTAGTTTTTATGGATGATTTGTCATTCCGAACGAGGAACGAGGAGGAATCGCATTTTCATGGGATTTCTCGTCACTCATGCTTCGCTCCGTCGAAATGACAAGTAACTGATTTTTAACTATTTAAATCAATTTATAATCCTATGTTATAAATCAGGTTAAAAAGTAATCAAGCAGAAATTAAGACCGCATTTTCATTTACGAAAGAATGGTTAAAATTTAAAAATGATTATTGTCCTTTAGAAGCTTATTCAAAATATATATTATTATTCACAATATTTTTGCACTACTATTGCATTCAATAATTTGTATATTTGTCAAACTTTATGAAAATAATCTTTTCCATATCAATGTCTATTTTATTCCTTTTTCAGGGAATTAGCATAGATGTGGACTTATGTGAAACAATTCATAAAATTTCAAACTTTATTACCCATTATCAAGACCATAAGGTTTATGGCGATTCTTTCTTTGGATATGTAGTAGAAGATTACATCGATAATGATGCAAATAATAAAGGGCATCATAACAATTCGGATAAGGAGAATGTGCCTGTCCATTCCCATCACCAATCGTATCATCCGGTAGTATTTACCGCAAACAAAAGTACAGCTCCAATCAATCGATTAAAGATTGAAGAGAAAGAGCCGTTTAATTTACATACAGTCAACTTCAATTCCAGATATCTGGAATCCCTTTTCCAACCCCCTCGAGTATAATGTCATTCCTGCGTAGGCAGGAATCTTATTATTAGTTCTTAATATCGTTTAAGGACTATACCCTTTTTCTAATAAACATTCAACTCATTTTCTATGATTAACAAAATCATTTCATTTTCCATCAATAATAAATTTATTATTGGCTTATTTATAGTGGCATTGGTTGGTACGGGCCTTTGGTCTATGGCCACTATAAATCTGGGTTCTGTACCCGACATTACCAACAACCAAGTACAAGTAATTACCGTAGCGCCCAATCTGGGGACCGAAGATATTGAGCAATTTGTAACCTACCCGGTGGAGCTGGCAATGGCCAATTTGCCTGATGTTATCGAACTGCGTTCCGTTTCGCGCTTTGGTTTGTCGGTAGTCACCATTGTATTTAATGACGAGGCAGGAACCTATCTCCCACGGCAGTTGGTACAGGAAAAATTGACCGAAGTCAAAGCAGAAATCCCAGAAGGTTTCGGATCACCTTTCATGGCGCCCATAACTACAGGATTAGGCGAAATATTTCAATACACCTTAAAGGTAAAGGAAGGCTACGAAGACCAATATGATGCCATGGAACTCCGTACCATCCAGGATTGGATCGTGAAACGCCAAATGGCATTGGTGCCGGGAGTGGTTGAGGTCAATGCCTTTGGGGGCTATGTAAAACAGTATGAAATTGCCCTTAACCCGGATAGGCTTAAAAGTTTTGGCATCACGATGGGACAGGTCTTTGATGCGTTAAAAGCCAACAATGCCAATACGGGTGGTGCCTATATAGAAAAAAACCATCAGGCTAATTTTATACGTGGTGAAGGACTGGCGCGTAGCTTGGAGGATTTGGAAAATACCGTAGTAACCACCCAAAATGGCACTCCTGTTTTGATTAGGGACATTGCCGAAAAAGTGGGCTATGGCAACCAGGTACGTTATGGTGCTTTTACCCAAGATGGCCACGAGTCCGTTGGTGGTCAAATTTTGATGCTCAAAGGGGAAAGTCCCAGTAACGTTATCAATAATGTACAAAAGCGTATCGATGAAATTCAAAAATCACTGCCCGAAGGAGTTTATATTGAACCTTTTTTAAGCCGTGCTGAGCTGATTGCAAGAACAACAAGCACGGTTGAAAAAAATCTGATAGAAGGTTCGCTTATTGTAATATTTGTATTGGTGATCCTTTTAGGAAGCTTCCGTGGTGGACTGATAACCGCATCGGTAATCCCTTTATCCCTATTGTTCGCCTTTATTTTGATGAAACAGTTTGGGGTATGGGCAAACCTGATGTCCCTTGGTGCCATTGATTTTGGGATTATCGTGGATGGTGCCGTGATCATTGTGGAAGGCATGGTACTCCACATCCATCAACGGCTTAAAAAATCAAACGCCCCTATCGGTCAGGCCGAAATGGATGAAATGGCTTATGATTCAGGAAGTACCATGATGAACTCGGCATTTTTTGGTCAATTGATCATTCTCATCGTATTCACGCCTATTCTGTTTTTGACCGGAGTGGAAGGAAAAATGTTCCGTCCCATGGCATTTACCTTTGGTTTTGCCGTTCTGGGGGCTATCATATTGTGCCTTACCTATGTACCCATGGTATCGGCCATGTTTTTAAAACCGGCAAAAAACCCAGAACATTGGTTCGCCAAATTTGAACATAAGATAGAAAGTTTTAGTGATGGTATAATGGCCCGATTGAACAAAGGATACAAACCCTTGTTGACTTTCGCGTTGCGGTTCAAAGCGGGGATTATCCTGGGTGCCGTTACACTATTTGCTATAGCTGCCTACATTTTTAGTACTATGGGAGGGGAATTTATCCCAAAACTGGACGAGGGCGATATCGCCATGCAGGCCCTGATCAAACCCGGAAGCAGCCTTACCGAATCCATAGAGGCATCAAAAAAACTACAGAATTTAGTGAACGAATTTCCAGAGGTCAAAACGATGATCTCACGGATCGGGGTAGCAGAAATCCCGACTGACCCGATGCCCATGGATATTGCCGATAGCTATATCATCCTTGAAAAGGACAAGAGCAAGTGGACGAGTGCTGAAAGCAAAGAGGAACTCATAGAAAAAATCAAGGAAAAGATTTCCGTGATCCCCGGGGTGAACTTTGTGTTTACCCAGCCCGTGGAACTTAGGTTCAATGAACTTCTTACAGGGGTCCGGGAAGACGTGGCCATTAAAATCTACGGAGAAGATTTGGATATTTTGGCCGAAAAAGCCACTGAAATGGCCGCTATCATCCAGACCGTTGAGGGCGCTGGGGATGTACGTGCGGAAGCTACCAGCGGGTTACCACAGATGACGGTGGTATATAACCGGGCAAAAATGGCGCAATATGGTGTAACCATTGATAAGTTGAACGACTATGTCAGTGCTGCCTTTGCCGGGGAAACGGCCAGTGTGATTTTTGAAGGCGAAAAACGCTTTGATGTGGTCATTCGTTTGGCAAAAGCGTACAGGCAAGATATCAACAACCTCAAAAACCTCTATATCGATCTGCCCAATGGCAATCAGGTACCACTTAAAGAGGTGGCGGATATTAGCTTTAAACCTGGCCCCATGCAAATTTCCAGGGATAACACGTACAGGCGCATCTACGTAGGGGTAAATGTAAGGGGCCGTGATGTGAAGTCCATGGTCGAGGAGATTCAACAAAAACTGGATGCCCAGTTAAAATTACCACCGGGATATTATATAACGTACGGTGGTTCTTTTGAAAACCTTCAAAGGGCTACTGCCCGTTTGATGATCGTCGTGCCCATTGCCTTGGCATTGATCTTTATACTGCTGTATTTCGCCCTGAACTCCTTTTCACAATCGGTCATGATCTATATGGCAGTACCATTGGCGGCCATTGGTGGTGTGTTTGCTTTGTGGATACGGGGGATGCCCTTTAGTATTTCGGCAGGCGTAGGTTTTATTGTGCTCTTTGGGGTGGCGGTTTTAAACGGACTCGTTCTTATAAATAAATTCAATGAACTAAAAGAAAATGGTATGACCAATATAAAAGATAGAATATACGAAGCCACGCATGAGCGTTTACGCCCAATTTTGCTCACGGCTACGGCCGCTATTATGGGCTTTATCCCAATGGCGGTATCCACATCCGGTGGTGCCGAAGTACAACGACCCTTGGCAACTGTTGTTATTGGTGGATTGATTACCGCAACGTTTTTGACACTGGTGGTAGTCCCAGTACTGTATAATTGGCTGGAAGCCCGCAAAGAACGCAAAGATAACGGTGGCGAAACCAGTTATATCAAGAAAAGTACTACGATAATTGTGTTGCTATTGAGTTTGGGAGGGTTTCTGACCTCAAATTCCGCAACTGCTCAGAATAGCCAAATGGCCCAAACCATTACTTTGGAAGAGGCCGTTGCCTTGGCAAAGGAAAATTATCCATCGCTCAAACAAGGCGAGGCCTTTATTGAACGTGAACGGGCAATGAAGGGCACCAGTTTTGATTTGGGGAGCACCTTTCTATATGCCGGGAAGGATGATCAAGGGGTGCAACAGGGAGCATCGCGTACTTATGGAATACAACAGGGAAACATTGACCTGCTTTCCGGTTTTTCAAAAAACAAGTTTTATAAAGAGCGCGTGCAACTTGGGGAAAAGTTCTATGAACTCAACGAACAACAGTTGGTGCGCAACGTCATGCAGGCTTATTACCAGATTGCTTATAACAAGGCGAGGCTGAAGCTTGCTGAGAGGCTGGACAGCATTTATGCCAACTTTGAAAGTGCTGCCAAATTACGATATGATAGCGGAGAGACGGGCAAACTGGCCTATATCGCCGCTTCCTCGGAATATCAACAGATAAGGGTCTTAAAACAACAGGCCTATGATGACATTGAAATAGCCAAAAGGGCATTAAAACAGTATCTGGGCGCTGTGACAGCTATAGAGACCGTGGATATCCCCTATGGAACGATCGATTTTATGCCGGTAATTGATACTGTTGATGTGGAAAACAACCCCTTGCTGCAATTCGACCTGCAAAACGCAGAAGTGGGCAAGGCGAACGTTCAGGTTGAAAAATCCCAGTTCCTGCCAAAGTTCAGCCTGAGTTATGACAACCTAAAATTCAACGATTTTGCAGGTTTCAAGGCGTATCAGGCGGGAATCAGTATCCCATTGTGGTTCCTCCCTCAAAAAAACAGGGTAAGGGCGGCAAAAGCAGATGCCATGGTCGCGGAAAATACGTATCTCGAACAAAAGGCGGCCACCCAGAGCCTGGTCTCCCAACTGTTCAAGGCCCAGCAAAAGACCCTAAAGACCTTAAGGTACTATGAGGAGGCCGCACTGCGCCTGGCCGAAGAACAATTGACCACGGCCGAACTGGCCTCCAATGAGGGCGAGATAGACTATGTGAGCTATATCACCATTCTCAACAGTGCCATCAACATCAAAATAAACCACTTGGATTTCATCAACCAATACAACCAACAAGCCATTGAGATACAATATCAATTGGGCAATTTATAATTTTAAAAAGGAAACAGGAATGAAAAATATATCAATATTTGGCGCAGCACTAATGACTATTTTGTTGATCGGCTGTAACAACAAGCCCAAGGGAGAATTGGGGCATACGGAAAACGAGGCCGCTACGGAAAAAATGGAAGGTGGCAAAGAAGGGCACGAAGGAGAAGAAGGGCATAATGAAGAAGAAGGCGTAGTGGAAATCTCCAAGCAACAAGCCGAGACCATTGGCCTGGAAACCAGACCCCTTGAAAAAAGAAATTTGGGCAACAATGTCAAGGTAACCGGCCAGTTGGAACTGTTCCCACAGGATCGGGCAAACATCAGTCCCTTTGTGGGGGGAAATGTTAGTTCCATAAAGGTCATTGAGGGCGATGAAGTGCGCAAAGGTCAGGTGTTGGCCTATTTGGAGCACCCCGATATTATCAGCATGCAACAGGAATTTCAGGAAAAAAACGATGAACTGGTGTTCTTAAAGCAGGATTTTGAACGCAAAAAGACCCTTTACGAAAAAGGGGTTACTTCCGGTAAGGAATTCCAGATGGCGCAGTCCAAGTTTAGGGTTACTACGTCCAGTGTCAATGCCTTAAGCGCAAAATTAAAACTTTTGGGTTTTAATCTTGATAAGATTACCCATGGGGAAATCTATCCCGCCGTGCCAATCATGACCCCTATTAATGGATTTGTTGAGGAAGTGAGCGTGAGCCTTGGAGACTACATTGCCCCACAGACCAAAATGTTTGCGGTGAACAATAATTCCAAGATCCATGTGGATCTAAAGGTCTATGAAAAAGATATCAGCAAAGTAAAGGAAGGCCAACAGGTATATTTTACCCTGGCTTCAAAACCGGATGTGGTGTTAAAAGCCAAAGTGCACTCAATTGGTAAAACTTTTGAAACAAATCCAAAGGCCGTGCATCTTCATGCGGACATAATGGACAAAGCCGATGATTTGTTGCCGGGTATGTATGTGGAAGGCAGGATTGTGGAAGGGAAAAAATCAGGGTACGCAGTCCCAGAGGGCGCTATTATTAAGGAAGGCGAACAATCCTTTATATTTATTTTGGTTGAAGAAGGCGAAAAGAAAGCGGGCAAAATGAAATTCAAAATGATACCCGTAACGGTTGGTATTACTGATTTAGGCTTTGTTGAAGTCAATCTTCCTGCCGAAGTTTCAAAGGATGCCAAAGTTGTCATAAACGGGGCTTATATGCTGTCATCTGAAAGAATAAAAGGAGAATTGGAGCACGAAGATTAGATTAAAAATGTAAACAAAGGTTTTGATTCCGAGTTTGTTTATCGTCTTAATTAGTTAGTTAAAAATTAAAAAACAGGCTCGGTTCAAAATCGATTAAAAATTTAAAAAATTAAAAATATGAAGGAAATAAAAGCATTTGTAAAGCCAAACAGAATACAAAAAATCATAGAAGCCTTAACAGATAATGGGTTTAAAAGTATGACCCTTTCACATGGAGAAGGCACAGGAGCGTTTAAGGCAAAAGGAGCAAGACCATCCCTTGATTTTCACGTAACGGACAGTCCTGTCGTTAAAATTGAGCTGGTTTGTCAAAATGAAGAAGCCCAAGCAGCTATAGAAATAATTTTGGCTCATGGCAAAACTGAAGAGCCGGCAGACGGAATCATTTATTTAACGGATATAGAGGATGCATTTCAAATTAAGACAGGCGAATCCTTAAAACGATTTAATTTATAAAACAATGGACGCTTTAGAGAAAATACTGGAAAACAATAATGTAAAACCAACAGCCATGCGTCTGCTGGTTTTACAATTCCTCTTGAACAAAAAAGTAGCGGTGAGTCTAACTAATATTGAAGACTATTTCGATAATTCTGACAGGACTACACTGTACCGTACTTTAAAAACTTTTGTAGAAAGCGGTATTGCCCATCAAATTGATGACGGCACAGGCATTACCAAGTATGCCTTGTGCGAAGAACAATGCAATTGCGAAATCGAAACCGATTTACACTTGCATTTTCACTGCAACAATTGTAATGAAACGGTGTGCTTGACCGAGCATAAAATCCCACATATCAATCTACCAGAAGGCTATGTGGCAGAAAATGTAAACTTGGTGGTTAAAGGAATTTGTGATAAATGCAGTGGGCAATAATGCACTTCCATTGCATGGTCAATTAAATTAACTTTAAAAGATGTTACAAATAATAGACATAAAGCAAGATAATGTGGTTGCTACAATTGCAAGTGGAAAATTACAACAACAGGAAATTGAAAAAGTACACCCAATAATCCATACCATTCTTGATAAAGGCTTAAAAATACGTTGGTATATTGAGATGAATAATTTTGAAGGGTGGAGCATAAAAGGTTTGTGGGAAGATTTTAAAATGGATGTTGCCCATGAAAAGGATTATGAGAGAATTGCCATGGTAGGTGAAAAAAAGTGGCAAGAATGGGCCATACAATTTATGGAACCTTTTACCAATGCCAATATTAAATATTTTGAGGTAAGCCAAAAGGAAGATGCTAAGAAATGGATTGAAAGAGATGACTTTTAAACTGGATTAATAACTTTTTTAAACAACGCAACTATGATGGAAGACTGGTATTTTGGGGGCATGCACTGGATATGGTGGGGACTTTGGATAATCCTCATCTTTTGGATATTCCTAATTCCTTACCCCACCCCGGGACAAAAACGGAAAAAAGACAGTGCAATGGAAATCCTGAGGGAACGTTTTGCACGGGGCGAAATAAGCAAGGAAGAGTTTGAACAGCGAAAGAAACTGTTACGGGAAAACAAGAAAAAATAAACTGCAATGAAACCGCCTAATGGCATACATAATCAAAAAAGAGGAGGGCTGAACAGGCAAGGACTTCTTATTGCTATTGTTTTAGGGTTTGCGGTGGGCATAATCATTATACAGCCATTGGGCATTTCCCTATTCCAGTATGACCAGAGCGGTGATACGGGCAATTGGTGGTATTTGTTCAAAAATGCAGTTGGGCAAGCTCTTGGATTTGGAGATGTGGACCAAATCCTAAAAAATATCCTGTTTGGTATTATGGGAAGCAGTCTCGCCCTGATGTTCTATACAAGAAAAACAATATTTCAACTAAATAGGGAGAAAGTCGGAATAACCTTGATAAGGGAATTATTGGACAAAGGTGAAAACCACGAGGTAGAATTCAAAAGCACCTTGCGGTGGGACCTTCGACAAGGTAAGGTAAACAAAGCCTTGGAAATGGTAGTGGCAAAGACCATTGCGGGATTTATGAATACCGAAGGCGGCCATTTGATTATAGGAGTTGACGATGAAGGCCGTATCCTGGGGCTCGAACAAGATTACGGTACTTTAAAGAAACCGGGCAAGGACGGATTTGAACAGTATATAATGCAGTTGGTGTCCTTCAATTTAGGCACGCATTTTTGCCCTTTGGCAAAGGTGACCTTTTACCAATTTGAAGAAAAGGATATCTGTTATGTAAGGGTCTACAAATCGCAAAAACCAGTGTATTTGAACCTGGGCGACCGTTCTCATTTCTTTATCAGAACCGGGAACGGTACCCGTGAGTTGGATATGCCCGAAGCATTGGATTATATGGAAACACACTTAAATTAAACAATATGGGATTTTTAAAACATTTATTAAGAGGAAGTTATGGTCATCATTCCAACAAGCATCAACGTAAAAATAATGACCCAAGATTTGATGAACCCAAGGTTGTTGTGAGATGTATAAAATGCGGCAAAAACAATCCTGAAAATGCTTCTTTTTGTCAACATTGTGGCGAGCCTTTAGGTAAAGTAAAATGCAAAAGTTGTGAAGAACCAATACCTATGGATGCAAAATTTTGTTCTAAATGTGGCACTGAAGTATAGTTAAAAACCTTATAAAAAAGAACTCTAACTTTTACCAATATTTCATATATAGCTTTAGGTTAAAGATTTATAGCAAGAAAGTTTATGACATAATTGGAATACAAAATGTAAATAACCGAACTATATGAAATTAATGAATGACAGATTGTACCACAAAATATTCAACGGTGCCATTATTATGATTTTAATTATAACTGTTTCTTTGGGAATCGGGATGCTTGGGTATTATTATTTTTTGAAATTAAGTTGGATTGATAGCTTTTTAAACGCTTCAATGATTCTTACAGGAATGGGTCCCTTAGATGAAGCACAAACCGATGCTGGCAAATTGTTTTCTGGAATTTATGCCTTGTATTCTGGGATAATTTTCCTTTCGGCCATAGCAATCTTTATCTATCCCATTATTCAAAAAATTGGGAAAAAATTTGAACACCACCACTAATAACAATTATAATTTCTCAATATGCTCTTAAATAAAAGAATATCCATTGTCAATTTTATTAAAACCATAAAGTTTGATATTGTATTTATTGTATCTTATGCTGTGGCTGTGGGTATTTTGGACCAATATGGTTTTTTTTCAAAAATCTCTATTCCAATTGGTGTTACTGCTGTTTTTGGCACTGCGGTAGCTTTGCTTTTGAGTTTTCGAACCAATCAAGCTTATGAGCGCTGGTGGGAAGCCCGTATTCTGGGGCTCGAACAAGATTACGGTACTTTAAAGAAACCAGACAAGGACGGGTTTGAACAGTATGTAATGCAGTTGGTGTCCTTCAATTTAGGCACGCATTTTTGCCCTTTGGCAAAGGTGACCTTTTACCAATTTGAAGAAAAGGATATCTGTTATGTAAGGGTCTACAAATCGCAAAAACCCGTGTATTTGAACCTGGGCGACCGTTCTCATTTCTTTATCAGAACCGGGAACGGTACCCGGGGGTTGGATATGCCCGAAGCATTGGATTATATGGAAACACACTTAAATTAAACAATATGGGATTTTTAAAACATTTATTCAGGGGAATGGGACGAGGTGGCCATCATTCCGGCAAGAACGGTCAAAAACACGATTACGGATACCAGGATGATTATTCAGGGACAAAAGTATTGATAAGATGTCCAAAGTGTGGCAACGATAACGATCAAAATGCACTTTTTTGCCAAAAATGTGGCTCATCATTGGGTAAAGTAAAATGTAATGATTGTAACGGAAACATACCAACTGGCGCCAAATTTTGCCCAAAGTGCGGCATCAAGGTTTAACATTAAAGAATAGCAGTTTCTATAGGTTAAAAGATTATGTAAAAACTTAATTAATGGCAGGCAGCTTTTATGATGCTTTTTTAAGCAAAATGATTAATAGTACTAAAAGCAAAAGTAGAGGCTGCTTTTTCAATATACTGCCTTTAAAAATTAATACTATGAATATAAAACATATAGCCTTGATAATCTTATTAATAAGCTTTTATCAGAGCAATGCCCAAAAAATTTATAGAACTGATGAGGGTCATATTTTGATGATGACTTCGGTTGACGATAAACCCGTCAAGGCAGAAAGCCATAAATTGGCCCTATATCTTGATTATGATTCCAAAGTGGTTAATGGTGTACTCGACCTTAAGACTTTATCAACAGATATTCCTGAAGTCAATTCCATTTTACAAGAGCAGGAAGACCCTTTAATGCTTCGGTTCACGGGTACAGTTCCTTCTGAGGATTTTTTGTCAAAACGGCACGATCCCATCGACTTTAATTGGCTGGTAACCGTTACCTATCAAGGAAAGTCATATATGTCACAATTTAAGGCAACCATTACGCACATAGAACAAGGATTGGCAATGTCATGCTTGATAAGTGCAAGAGGACAGGTTTTAGTGTCAGATACAGGTCTGGAATCCTTAATACAGGGATTGGATAAAGCCATACAGGTACAGTTTTCGCAATTAGTACTGAAATTGGAATGACTATAATTTTTTAATATACAAAAAATGGAATTACAAACAGAACTAATGTTATTGCCCCGTTTGGGCTTGGCAGTTATATTAGGGATTTTAATTGGTGTTGACCGGGAAATTCACGGTCACGATGCCGGTATCCGAACCTATGCAGCTGTATGTCTTGGAGCCGCACTTTTAACAATCATCAATACCCATATTGAAGTGGCGGACCAGACCAGGATTGTTGCCAATATTGTTTCTGGTATTGGTTTTTTGGGAGCCGGTATCATTTTTAAGGACAATTCAAAGAATTCCATATCAGGTTTGACAACGGCAGCTACAGTATGGGCGAGTGCAGGCGTAGGTATCGCAGTGGGATTTGGAATGTACTTAATTAGCATAACAAGTACACTACTGATTATCCTTCTGCTGATTTCACATCATTTTCCACTTTTAAAAAACAAAAACAAATGAATACAGACAAAAACGAACACAATCACTCACACGGTGAATTCTTTGGAAAAAACACAGAACTTCACTTTGCAATAGGTAGCGGTATTTTCTGGGGAACAGGATTGATACTTTCATTTTTGGAAGGCATACCACAATGGTTGCTTTTAACATTATTTATCATTGCCTTTGCTCTAGGAGGTTATTTCACTACCCTTGAAGCCTTTGATACTATACGTAAAAGAAGATTAGAGATAGATTCATTAATGATAGTAGCTGCTGTAGGCGCTGCTTCATTGGGGAAATGGGAAGAAGGTGCGCTACTGCTCTTCTTGTTTAGTTTAGGGCATGCTCTGGAAAAATATGCCATGAACAAAGCCCGAAAATCCATTGCGGCACTATCCGATTTGGCACCACCAACAGCGATTGTAAAACGTAATGGCGAAACTGTTGAAGTGGGTATTGAAGCACTTAAAATTGGAGATGTAATTATCGTAAAGCCAAATACCAAGATCGCGGCAGATGGTGTAATAATTGCTGGTTCGAGTGCAGTTAATCAAGCACCAATAACCGGGGAAAGCATCCCTGTGGATAAAATTCCTGTTGATAATCCCAATGCCAAACATGACCTTAATGAGGTATCTTCAGAAAACAGGGCGTTTGCAGGAACCATTAACGGCAGTAGTGTATTGGAAGTTAAAGTGCTAAAAGAAGCAAAAGACAGTACACTATCGCGTTTGGTGGAATTGGTAAAGGAAGCAGAAACACAAAAATCACCCACACAACAACTAACCGATAAGTTTGAAAAATATTTTGTGCCATCTGTCCTTATTTTGGTAGTACTCTTATTGTTTGCATTTTTAATCCCGGGCTTAAACGAAACCTTTAAGGAAAGCTTTTACAGGGCCATGGCAGTACTGGTTGCAGCCTCACCTTGTGCCTTGGCAATTTCAACACCAAGTGCTGTTTTAGCTGGCGTAGCAAGAGCTGCAAGGCAAGGCGTTTTAATAAAAGGAGGACGGCCATTAGAAGATCTCGGCAGTTTAACAGCAGTAGCTTTCGATAAAACAGGAACATTGACAGAAGGGAAACCAATACTTACCAATGCTATTCCGTTCGGAACCACTTCAAAAGAAGAGCTTTTAACGGTTGCCGCTGCAGTAGAAGAGTTAAGCGACCATCCGTTAGCGTCTGCAATTGTACAAGGGACCAAAGAAATGTTAGGCAATACCAACATCCCAAAAGCAAAAAACATAGAAGCATTGATGGCGCGCGGCATAAAAGCAGATTTTGAGGGTAAAACTGTTTATATTGGTAATCGTCGCCTTTTTGAAGAGGTAACCGGAACAAACATTCCTGAAGATGTTTCCGAACAAATGGAAACCCTTGAAAATGAAGGGCACACTGCAATGATTGTTTATAGCGATAAACAATATCTTGGCATTTTATCGGTAATGGATGTTGCCCGAAAAGAAGCCAAGGCAACACTGGCTGCATTAAAGAAAATAGGTATTAGACGTATGATTATGCTAACAGGCGATAATCAAAAAGTTGCGAACGCCGTTGCCAAAACTATTGGAATCACAGACCCAATGGGAAGCCTGTTGCCGGAAGATAAAGTAACCGCTATAGAGGAACTCAGGGAAAAAGAAGGTAAAGTTGCCATGGTTGGTGATGGTGTAAATGATGCACCGGCAATGGCAAAAAGCACTGTTGGCATTGCAATGGGAGCAGCAGGAAGTGATGTAGCACTTGAAACCGCAGACATAGCCTTAATGGCAGACAAACTTGATAATTTACCATTCGCAATTGCCCTAAGCCGAAAATCAAAGAGGATTATTCGGCAAAATCTTTGGGTAAGCCTGGGTATAGTTGTCATCTTAATCCCATCAACCCTTATTGGTTGGGCAAGCATTGGTATTGCTATTTTAATACACGAAGGGTCAACATTGTTGGTAGTAGCAAATGCGTTAAGGCTATTGGCATTCAAAAGCAAATTTTAATCGAAAAAAATGTGCTTCCATTGCGTGATTAATTAAGCTATTAATTTAAATCATAATAGATGTTACAAATAACAGATATAAAAAGAGACAATGTGATTGCTACAATTGCAAGAGGAAAATTACAACAACAAGACATTGAAAAAGTACACCCAATAATCCATACCATTCTTGATAAGGGTTTAAAAATACGTTGGTATTTTGAAATGAATAATTTTGAAGGGTGGAGCATAAAATGTTTGTGGGAAGATTTTAAAATGGATGTTGCCCATGAAAAGGATTATGAGAGAATTGCCATGGTAGGTGAAAAAAAGTGGCAAGAATGGGCCATACAATTTATGGAACCTTTTACCAATGCCAACATTAAATATTTTGAGGTAAGCCAAAAGGAAGATGCTAAAAAATGGATTGAAAGTGACTAAAGTTTCTTTGGTTTAATATAAAGCGATGAATAAAAAAGCATACACATCAATTACCATTTTAATTGGGTTAGTGAGTGGCATATTTATTGTTCAACCCTTGTGGATTTCATTCTTCATGTATTATGTAGGGTTAAAAAAGAAATGATTTACATAAAGCAATATTTTATAATCTATTTTTTAAAAAATGATAACTTAAATTATGAACAAAGAAAACGAATGCGAAGACGGTGCATGTGCCTTTGACTTTGCCCAAGAAACACCTAAACCAAAATCTTTCAAGATTAATAAAGCCTATATAGCACCATTATTGGGTATTTTCTTTTTGCTGTTGGGCATTGGTCTTGACCTTTACGATATTCCCTTTTTTAAAGATCCAATCCCTTTTATCTGGTTTGCTGTTATCTATATAGCGGTTGGTGGCCCAATTGTTTTAAGGGCAGCAAAATTAGTAGCAAAAGGTAATATTTATAACGAGTTTGTGCTAATGTCCGTAGCCACTTTAGGAGCTTTTTTAATAGGTGAATATGAAGAAGGTGTAGCAGTCATGTTGTTTTATGTAGTTGGCGAACTGTTCCAGGAAGCCGCCGTAAATAAAGCCAAACGCTCTATCGAAGCTTTGCTGAAAGTGCAAGTAGAGGAAGTTAATGTTGTAGAAAATGGAAACAGTGTAACAAAACACCCAAAAGACGTTAATATAGGTCAAATCATTCAAACCAAACCAGGGCAAAAAATTGCTTTGGATGGCGAATTGATTTCAGATTATGCCACCTTAAACACATCAGCTTTAACAGGTGAATCTGTTCCAGATACCAAACAAAAAGGCGATATGGTTCTTGCGGGAATGGTTAATCTTAACACCCTTGTCGAAATTAAAACCACCAGTACTTATGAAGACACCAAACTTTCCAAAATCTTAAAACTGGTCCAGGATGCCGTAGGCAGAAAAGCAAAAACGCAGTTGTTAATCAGTCGTTTAGCCAAAGTTTATACGCCCATTGTTTTTTGGCTTGCAGTGGCATTGGTGGTAATGCCGTTCTTTTTTCTTGGAGATGCCTATGAGTTTCAAAAATGGTTTGAGCGCGCCTTGATCTTTTTGGTAATCTCATGCCCTTGTGCTTTGGTAATCTCTATTCCGTTGGGCTATTTTGGTGGCATTGGTGCCGGATCTCGTAACGGTATCCTATTTAAAGGGTCTAATTTTCTCGATTTAATGACCAAGGTAGATACGGTTGTTATGGATAAAACAGGAACGCTTACCAAAGGTGTATTTGAAGTACAGGATGTAGTTTCAGTAGATTTTGATAAAATACTATTACTGGAATTAACAGCTATTTTAGAAAGCCATTCTACCCATCCAATTGCAGAAGCGGTCGTAAAATATTCCAAAATTGATAACAAGGTTGTAAAGACCACTCATGTAGAAGAAATATCAGGTCACGGCATGAAAGGAAGCATTGGTGATTATGAAGTTTTAGCAGGCAATATTAAGCTACTTGAAAAATTCAATATCCTTTACGATGAAGCCCTAAAACAAAACACCGAAACCATAGTTGTCGTTGCCATCAACCAAAAGTACGCAGGCTATATTAGCATTGCAGACACTATTAAAGACGATGCCAAAGAAGCGGTAACTGCCTTGCACAACATTAAACAAGTGAAAGAAATTGTGATGCTCTCTGGCGATAAACAATCCGTTGTCGATAAAATAGCAAGCCAATTGGGCATTGATAAGGCCATTGGTGGCTTACTTCCCGAAGATAAAATAGCCGAAGTGGAGAAACTCAAGGCACAAGGTAAAACCGTTGCATTTGTGGGTGATGGTATCAACGATGCACCAGTAATTACACTATCTGATGTTGGTCTGGCAATGGGTGGCTTGGGCAGTGACGCTGCCATTGAAACGGCCGATGTTGTGATACAAACCGACCAGCCTTCAAAAATTGCCACAGCCATAAAAATTGGCAATGCTACCAATACAATTATTTGGCAAAACATTGGGTTGGCATTGGGCGTCAAAGTATTGGTGCTAACGCTTGGGGCGCTTGGTATGGCAACACTATGGGAAGCGGTCATTGCGGATGTTGGTGTAGCATTATTGGCTATTTTGAATGCCGTGAGGATACAGAAAATGAAGTTTTAAATTCATTGTCGGAATAAATAAGAACAAAACTCTTGCAGTAATTTAAGGGGATGATTGGCCATTTATAATTGTCTTATATAATTTAGTTGAGAGAAAACATTGATTATGTGAAGAAAGCTGTAATTGCGAAATTGAAACAGATTTACATCTGCATTTTCATTGCACAAATTGCAATCAAACCATTTGTTTAACAGATTATAAGATTCCTCAAATTAGAGTTCCTTTTGGATTTGTGTCAGAAAATATTAACTTGGTAGCAAAAGGCATTTGCGATAAGTGCAAGGATTTATAATTCGTATATTTAAATAAGAAAATGATTAATACACTTAAAAACAAAAAATGAATACAAAACACATTATTTTAGCAATCTTATTAATTGGTTTTTCTAAGGTCAGGGCACAAACTATTTTTAAAACCCAAGAAGGGCATATCTTGATGATGGCTTTGCAAGATGACCAATCTGTTAAAGCAGAAAGCCATAAATTAAGTTTGTTCCTCCATTACGATTCAAAAACATTAAATGGTGTTCTGGACCTTAAAACCTTAACAACGGATATTCCTGAAATCAATACCCTTTTAGCAGCAGAAGAAGAGCCTCTAATACTGCGATTCATTGGGGATATTCCATCTATAGATTTTTTATCAAAAATACACGACCCCATCGATTTTAATTGGTGGGTTACCATTACATACAAAAACAACACCTATAAATCGCCTTTTAAGGCAACCATTATCCACATTTATCAAGGTACCGATATGTCTTGTATAATTAGTGCAAGAGGACAGGTTTTAGTTTCAGATACAGGATTGAACAATGTAATACCAAATTTAGGTGAAAGTATAGAGATTGAATTTGCACAGATGGTATTGAGGTTACAATAATTTTGAAGTTGGATATTTATATTAATTGAATTCAAACTTACATCCGTCACTTAGTTTTTTGTAGCATTTTTTCATCATATTTTAAATCAAAAAAAAAGAGACTAAAATTAGAGATATTAAACCGAATCCCAAAACAGGGAGTGATTAGGATGTTGGTTATAACTATGAAGGGAGTGTCAATAATTTAAAAAATATATCAAATTACATCAAATAAAAGGATGGTCTAAAAACCATAAAACCTTGCTAATCATAAAATTAGCAAGGTTTTGATTTCGGATGGTATCCGAATTAGTGACCGGGCTGGGGCTCGAACCCAGGACCCTCTCCTTAAAAGGGAGATGCTCTACCAACTGAGCTACCAGGTCTTACTTTCTCTTTCGAGGGTGCAAATATAAAATGTTTAATTAATAAAACCATACTTTTTTTATAGAATTTTTCGTTTTTTTGTACTGCTTTATCGTATGTTTTTAATAATCAATTCAAAGCGTAATTATGATTGTAATTTTAATTGGGTATATGGCTTCCGGAAAGTCAAGTTTAGGGAAGCTTTTGTCAAAAAAAGTAAACTATCAATTCATTGATTTGGATCATTATATTGAAGAAAAGGAAAACAGGTCTGTCAGTGAAATTTTTAGAACTGAAGGTGAAATTTATTTTAGGAAATTAGAATCCGTGTATTTGAAAAAAATAATTAAAAATTCAAATAACTTGATTCTTTCGGTTGGTGGAGGCACGCCATGTTATAGTGGCAACATGGACACAATTTTGAAAGCTAAAAATGTTAAAAGTATTTATTTGCAAGCCTCATTGGAAAAATTGGTTAAACGGCTAAAAAGAAATAAAAGTAAGCGACCATTAATTGCACATATTGAAACTGATGCGTTACTAAATGAGTTTATAGGAAAACACTTGTTTGAAAGATCTCAGTTTTATGAACAGGCCAATATAAAAATAGCAACAGATAATAAAACTAAAAAAGAGATTGTAAAAGAATTGGTTTCAACCTTATTGTAAGACAGCTTCAAAGACTTTCCCTTCTAAAATAACATGCACATGTTCATGTAAGGAAGTAGATAATGAAATGCCTTTAAAATCAGCCTTTACGGGGTACTTCTTATGATTTCTATTCACTAAAACGGCTGTCTGAAATTGTTTTAAAGGCACATTTAAAAAATGTTTTACACCATAAATCAAGGTAGTACCAGAATTCAATACATCATCAACTAAAATTAAAGATTTATTTTGGTAGTCTTCAGGTTTTATAGAGGTTTTAATTTTAAGGCAAGGACTTTTTTTATCAATACTTACTTTACACAGAATAGGGTTTATTTCAGAAATTTTTTGAAGAGCAGCTCTTAATTTTTTGGCGAAAATATACCCATTTTTGTCGATGCCTGCCAAAATAATTTCTGTTTCATTGACATTATTTTCGTATATCTGAAAAGCAATCCGTCTTATTTTATGATTAATCTCATTATGGGTCAGTATTACATTATTCTTAACGGTCATTGTATAAATATCTTTTTTTAATTCATTATAAAATTACTCAATTTTATCTGTTTATTTTATTTTTTTTCAAAGGTCTGATTTAACTATTCATTGTAAATATTTTCAGTTGAATTAAATGTCTGCTACGGATGATTCATCAGTAAAATCGTCAAGATCCCTTCTATCTTTTTTTGTTGGCCTGCCTACACCTTTTTTTCGATAATAGTCTTTTGATAGTTTTAATAGTGCCTGCGCTTCAAATTGGTCTTTTGGCGTTATATCTTTTCTATAGATATCAACAAGTTTGGCGCCAATTCTGCTTTCTGGAATATCATTTACAATAATTTGATAATTAATTTGGTCTTTTCGCAAAGTAATTTGATCTTGTGGATATACTTCACGGCTAGGTTTTACTATATCCTCATTTACTCTTACATGACCTTTTTTGCAAGCTGTAGTTGCCATGGTTCTTGTTTTGAAATATCTAATACACCATAAATACTTGTCTATTCGCATATAATTTTTGTAAAACAAAGTTAATGTTGTTGCGCAAAATTATTTTTAAATTGTATCTTGCGACCTCAAAAATAAGCAATAATGACAATAAGAAAAGCGGCTTTATATATTTTATGTTTATCTATAGGATTTGTATCTTGTAAAAAGAATGATACTCCTTCAATTACTGTTGAAGTCAGGGACAGAGGAGAACAACAAATTATTGATAACGACTCAATTATAGGGTATTTAGAAACTCATTATTACAATTCTGGAACTTTTGTTGCTTATCCAGGTTCCGGTTTGGATAGTCTTGTGATTTCAGAACTTCCTGAAAGTGGTGTTTTGCTAGATCCAGATAAGAATACACTTTTAAAGAATGCTGTTGAAACAAAAACCACAACATTTGCAGATACTGATTATGAGTTTTATATTCTTAAATTAAATCAAGGTGGTGGTGATTCACCAACATTTGCTGATAAAATAAGAGCTAATTATGAAGGAAGCTTACTTGATGACCGTGTTTTTGATAGTGCTATTAATCCAGTTGATTTTGACCTACTATCACTAGTACCTGGATGGAGTAAGGCAATTCCTAATTTTAGTACGGCAGAAAGTTTTGTTGATGCCGGTGATGGCACAGTAGATTATTTTAATTATGGTGTAGGAGTCATGTTTTTGCCTTCTGGATTAGGATATTTTTCAACTCCCACATCAATTATAGCTTCATATTCTCCTATAATTTTTAAATTTGAATTATTGCAAATGGAGCAAAATGACCATGATGGTGATGGCGTGCCTTCTTACCTTGAAGATTTAGATGGAGATGGAGAATTTACTTTAGTAAGTGATGACACTGATGGTGATGGTATTCCAAATTATGTTGACACAGATGATGATGGTGATGGTATTTTAACTTCAAATGAAATTGTAATTACAACTTATAACGAAGCGACAAAAGAAGCCGTAAAAAATATTTCTTTAGCAGCAAATGAAGTGCTTATTAAAATTATTGAAGAAACTGATGGAACGTTTACAGGTATTTCGGTAACATTTACGGATACAGATGGCGATGGTACTCCTGACTATTTGGATAAAGATTAAAAAAGTTTGGTAAAACAAAAAATCTCGTGTTTGCGAGATTTTTTGTTTTAAAATAACTTATGATTTTAAAGTATTAGCGATAAACTTAAAATAAGTTGGTCGGGTCTTGTGTCTATTCGACTTGGATTAGCTAAACCAATATTGTTGACAAACGTTCCTTCATTCTTATTAAAACCTCTTTCATATCGTAAATCAACACCTATTTTATTAAGGTTTAAACCAATACCAAAGTTCAGCCCAACCGAAAAATCATTCTTAACATCATTAATGGTTATACCATCAAATTTAGAATCTAGTATATATTGAAATGAAGGGCCAGCAAACACGCTAACAGGTCCAAGAACTTTTAAACCTACCAATAAAGGAGCATCAAGTTTTTGCATTTTAAAACCATCACTATTGTAATCACTTTTAGTACTTGTGTAAACTAATTCTGGTTTGAAATAGAGTTGAGTACCTATTTTTCCAAATACGCCTAAGTGATATCCTATATTTCTATCCGGATGTTGAGCATTGGCACTAGCCGAATCAAAATAATTTCCATTGGCATTGTAATTTAAACCCCCTTTAATACCAAAGCCAGTTGCAGTTTGAGCATATGTAATGCTAGAAATTGATACTAAAAATAATGCAAGTAAAATCGTTTTTTTACTGGCTTTTAATTTCTTTTTTAAATTTTTCATAATATTCGTTTTTTTGAATTTGATTTACATAATCAAAAACGTTGCCAAACGGATATTATTTTAATTGTTACCAAACTTTATAAGTGACCCCGGTGATTAATTGATTGGGTTTATTGTCTAATGTAACCAGATCTTTAAATAAGATAGTTTCTGAGTTGGAAAGCCCCTTTTCCCATCTTATATCAAGACCAAATTTACCAAGCTGAAATCCAATTCCTAAATTTAAAGCTAATGCAAAAGAATCTGTTTCAATAGGATAAATATTTTCATATTTCGAATCAATTAAGAATTGAAAAACAGGGCCAACAAAAACCCTTGCCACCTTAAATATTTTGACTCCAACAATAACTGGAATATCAATTTTTTTCAAAATAAAATCTTCTGTCCCTCCTAAATCATATGTGCTTTTAGTTTGTGTGTATAAAAGTTCTGGACGAATAAATAATAGAGTAGAAGGTATCTCTCCTTCCAGCCAAACCCCGGCATGATAGCCTACTCTGGCTTTTGATTCTCCTATATATGATTCAAATTCCGATAAAGCTATTAAATCGCCATTGGAATTATAATTCATACCCGCTTTAATTCCAAAAACAATTTTATTTTGAGTATGACCTAAATAACTAAAAGCCAGAATGAAAGTATAAATGAATATTTTTTTCATATTAATTATTAATTTGAAAAACCAGTTATTTTCTTTTAATTACAGATTCAGCTTTTGAAACAATAGCTTTAGCATTCAATCCGTATTTTTCCATAAGTTGTGCTGGGATCCCAGATTCTCCAAAAGTATCATTGGTTCCTACAAATTCTTGAGGCGTTGGGTTATGTAAAGCCAAAACCCTGGCCACACTTTCTCCCAATCCTCCAATAATATTATGCTCTTCCGCTGTGACTATGCACCTTGTTTTTGCAACAGATTCTAAAATGGCTTTTTCGTCTAAAGGTTTAATGGTATGAATATTAATAACTTCTGCAGAAATACCTTGTTCAAATAATACTTTTGAGGCTTCTAAAGCTTCCCAAACTAAATGTCCGGTAGCAACAATGGTAACATCTGTACCTTCAGTTAATTTAATGGCTTTTCCTATTTCAAATTTCTGATCAGCTGGGGTGAATATTGGTACTGCAGGACGACCAAAACGCAAATAAACAGGTCCGTTATAATCAGCGATAGCAATAGTTGCCGCTTTGGTTTGATTATAGTCACAGGTATTAATAACGGTCATTCCCGGAAGCATTTTCATAAGCCCAATATCTTCCAAGATTTGATGTGTTGCCCCATCTTCCCCCAATGTTAAACCTGCATGTGATGCACAAATTTTCACATTCTTTTCAGAATAGGCAATGGATTGACGGATTTGGTCATAAACACGCCCTGTAGAGAAGTTTGCAAAGGTCCCTGTAAATGGAATTTTACCACCAATGGTTAAACCGGCAGCAATTCCCATCATGTTGGCTTCAGCAATACCAATTTGAAAAAAACGTTCTGGATTTTCTTCAATAAATTTTTCCATTTTTAATGAGCCAACCAAATCAGCACAAAGTGCAACAACATTTGGGTTTGTTCTACCTAATTCTGCTAAACCAGCACCAAATCCGCTTCTTGTATCTTTCTTTTCTGTATATGTGTATGTTTTCATAAGCCTCCCTAAATCCCGCCAGTGGAGGGACTTTAATTTGTTTATTTGTTGATAATTTTAGTTCTCATTATTGCTTGTTAATATTCCTTCCCAAAGAGCAGGCTAGGAGGGGCTTTAGTAATCCCCTAATGTTTCTGGATTTTGGGATAATGCAATGGCCAATTGCTCATCATTAGGAGCTTTTCCATGCCATGCATGTGTGTACATCATAAAATCCACACCATGCCCCATAACAGTTTTTAACAATACACAAACAGGTTTTCCTTTGCCGGTTTTTGATTTAGCTTCAGCCATTCCTTTTAAAATAGCATCTATATCATTACCATCCTCAATTTCTAAAACCAACCAACCAAAAGCCTCAAATTTTGCTTTTATACTTCCCATTGGTAATACATCATCTGTTGCGCCATCAATTTGCTGTCCATTTAAATCAACGGTTGCAATAAGATTATCAACTTTTTTAGCGGCAGCATACATAATGGCTTCCCAATTTTGGCCTTCCTGTAATTCACCATCTCCGTGAAGGGAATAAATCATATGTTTGTCACCATTAAGTTTTTTTGCCTGAGCAGCTCCAATCGCTACTGATAGACCTTGACCAAGCGATCCTGAGGACATTCTTACCCCAGGTAATCCATCATGAGTTGTTGGGTGTCCTTGCAAACGGGAATTGATTAATCTAAAAGTATCTAATTCTTCAACCGGAAAATATCCAGTTCTTGCTAACACACTATAAAAAACCGGGGAAATGTGTCCGTTTGACAGAAAAAAGATATCTTCTCCAATACCGTCCATATCAAAAGTTTTCTTTCTGTCCAAAATGTTGTTATATAATGCAACCATAAACTCTGTACAGCCTAATGAACCCCCTGGATGACCAGAGTTTACTTTATGAACCATTCGCAAAATGTCTCTTCGAACTTGAATGGTTAATTCTTTTAATTGTTGTGTGTTTGGCATGTTTTAATTGTTAGTTTTTTGCGTGACAAAAGTAATATATTAAGGTAGTTTAACAAAGTAATAATGTGCTATTTTAAGTAAAGTATTTAGCTGTGAAAAGTTTATTTTTTTAAATACTAATTGATATACTGTTTAGTTAATTATCTTTACTTCTGTTTTTTATTTAGATAAGTTGGAATCAGTGAACCTACATATTAATTAATGAAAATTAATTTAAAATTAAAAAAAGATGTAGGTTTGCCGACTGACTATTTTATGAACATGCAATTTGAATTAAAAGGAAAAGACTCTCAAAGTAAAGCCAGAGCAGGAATAATTACAACAGATCATGGTGTTATTGAAACACCTATTTTTATGCCAGTAGGAACTGTAGCATCTGTAAAAGGGGTGCATCAACGTGAACTTAAAAACGATATAGTTCCTGATATTATTCTAGGGAACACTTATCATTTATACCTTCGCCCTGAAACAGATACTTTAGAAAAAGCTGGTGGAATTCACAAATTCATGAATTGGGACCGTAATATATTAACTGATTCAGGCGGATATCAGGTGTATTCGTTATCGGCAAATAGAAAAATCAAAGAAGAAGGGGTTAAGTTTAAATCACATATTGATGGTAGTTACCATACGTTTACACCAGAAAACGTTATGGAAATTCAACGAAAAATTGGTGCCGATATCATTATGGCGTTTGATGAATGCACGCCATATCCGTGTGGTTATAATTATGCCAAAAGATCTATGCATATGACGCATCGTTGGTTGGATAGATGCATTAATCATTTAGAAAAAACGCCTTTAAAATATGATTTTGACCAAGCCTTTTTTCCAATAGTTCAAGGTAGCACTTATAAAGATTTAAGGATACAATCTGCTGAATATATTGCAAATGCCGGAGCTGCCGGTAATGCTATTGGAGGTTTATCAGTTGGAGAACCTGCAGAAGAAATGTATGCCATGACAGAAGTTGTCTGCAATATTTTACCTGAAGATAAACCTCGATATTTAATGGGTGTAGGTACGCCAATTAATATACTTGAAAATATAGCGTTAGGAATTGATATGTTTGATTGTGTGATGCCAACTAGAAATGCTAGAAATGGCATGTTATTTACGGCGCATGGCACTATGAATATTAAAAATTTAAAGTGGAAAGATGATTTTTCCCCGGTTGATGAGATGGGTATCACCTTTGTTGATACAGATTATACCAAGGCTTATTTACGTCATTTATTTTCAGTTAATGAGTTGTTAGGTAAGCAAATTGCTACCATACATAATTTAGGGTTTTATTTATGGTTGGTTCGCGAAGCAAGAAAACATATATTAGCGGGAGATTTTAATACTTGGAAAAACCAAATGGTTAATCAAATGAATAAACGTTTGTGATTTTTGATATTAGAAGTTAAATATTAAAACTTATTCAAGTTTATAATTAAAAATATACATAAATCCCTCTCCTTTGGAGAGGTTGGGAGAGGATGAAAATTTTAGATTGGTACATATTAAAGCGTTATTTATTTACATTTTTCATGATGTTATTACTGTTTGTTCCTATTGGAATCACAGTTAATCTGGCTGAAAAAATTGGAAAATTACTTGCTAATGAAGTCCCATTTAATGAAATTGTAGTTTACTACCTTAATTTCACAGTCTATTTTGCCTATTTACTCTTTCCGTTATTTTTATTTTTATCAGTAATTTGGTTTACTTCAAAATTAGCTAATAATACAGAAGTCATTGCCTTTTTAAGTTCAGGAGTGTCCTTTTCAAGATTTTTAAGACCCTATATGATTGGCGCTACAATTATAGCGGGATTGGCATTGTTTTTAGGTATGTATCTGGCACCCATATCAAGCAAGGGATTTAATGAATTTGAATATAAATATTTGTATCCAGACAGAAAAACAACTCAGGACAGAAATGTTTTCAGGCAAATTAATGATAATGAGTTTATCTATGTTAGTAGCTTTGATTCTAAAAACAAGTTAGGCGTCAATTTCACTTTAGAACATATTGAAGACAATAAATTGAAATATAAAATAAGCGCGAAAACCATTAAGTATATAGATAAGGATACTATTTATAGATTGGTTGATTACGTTAAAAGAACCGTTGGAGATATAAATGATCAATTAGATATTGAAAAAAGTAAAGACACATTATTCTCATTTGATGTAGAAGACTTAACACCTGTTATTTATATTGCTGAGATATTACCGTATCACGAATTAACCAGATTTATAGATAAGGAGGAGAAAAGAGGATCTTCAAATATTGGCAGGTATCAATTAGTGCTTTATAGAAAATGGAGTTTGCCAGTTTCAGTTTTTATATTAACTATCATAGCCGTTGCCGTGTCATCAATAAAAAGAAGAGGTGGAATGGGTGTAAATCTTGCGGTTGGAATTTGTATTGCCATGGTTTATGTGTTTTTTGATAAGATATTTGGTGTCATGGCTGAACAATCAAATTTCCCTCCAATTATTGCCGTATGGTTTCCTAACGTGATTTTTGGTATTTTAGCAGCTTACCTTCTACGGAATGCAAAACGTTAAACTTAAAAATTATCTCCACCTTCATTTTTTAGTTTTTATTGCTGGATTTACAGCTATTTTAGGTGAGCTGATATCTATATCTGCTGT
>Ga0207906_1000194_pt1 | contig 35611 bp, 27 predicted proteins | sample LinPmetageLP37_FD_184050 | JGI IMG/M metagenome (GOLD analysis project Ga0207906, IMG submission 184050) | Marine viral communities from the Pacific Ocean - LP-37 (SPAdes) | ecosystem: Environmental > Aquatic > Marine > Oceanic | place: Pacific Ocean | collected 2010-06-16 | reverse complement strand
CCTACAGTACGGCCGCCTTCACGAATAGCGAAGCGAAGACCTTTGTCCATAGCGATTGGGTGGATAAGCTCTACGCCCATCTCAACGTTATCACCAGGCATTACCATTTCAGTACCGTCTTGTAATTGGATTGCGCCAGTTACGTCAGTAGTACGGAAGTAGAACTGTGGACGATAGCCGTTTAGGAATGGTGTGTGACGACCACCCTCTTCTTTTGACAATACATATACTTCAGCGTCAAACTTGGTGTGAGGAGTGATTGAACCTGGCTTAGCTAGTACTTGGCCACGTTGTACGTCTTCACGCTTAGTACCACGTAGTAGTACGCCACAGTTTTCGCCTGCACGACCTTCGTCAAGCAGTTTACGGAACATCTCTACACCAGTACAGGTGGTTTTTTGAGTGTCACGGATACCAACGATTTCAATCTCGTCGCCAACTTTAACGATACCAGATTCAACACGGCCTGTTACTACAGTACCACGACCTGAGATTGAGAATACGTCTTCGATTGGCATTAGGAATGCTTTGTCGATGTCACGCTCTGGCTCTGGGATGTAGGTGTCTAGTACGTTTAGTAGTTCTACAACAGCTGGTTGGCCGTATTTTTCTTGTGAGCCTTTTAGGGCTTCAGTAGCAGAACCTTTAACGATAGGAGTGTCATCGCCTGGGAAGTCATAGTCGTTCAATAATTCACGAACTTCCATTTCTACTAGTTCTAACAATTCTTCGTCATCAACCATGTCACATTTGTTCATGAATACGATGATGTACGGTACGCCAACCTGACGTGAAAGCAAGATGTGCTCACGAGTCTGTGGCATAGGGCCATCAGTTGCAGATACGACTAGGATTGCGCCGTCCATCTGGGCAGCACCCGTGATCATGTTTTTAACATAATCGGCGTGACCTGGGCAATCTACGTGAGCATAGTGACGGCTGTCTGTGTCATATTCTACGTGTGAGGTGTTGATTGTGATACCACGTGCTTTTTCTTCTGGTGCTGAGTCAATAGACGCGTAGTCTTTGGCTTCGCCACCAGAGGTGATTGCAGCTACGGTTGCGATTGCAGCGGTAAGGGTTGTTTTACCATGGTCAACGTGTCCGATTGTACCGACGTTGACGTGTGGCTTGTTACGTTCAAACTTGGCCTTTGCCATGGGTATTTCCTCTTTTTTTGGTGAATGATCAATAAAAAGCTGTTTAATGGCTCATAATAGAATTAAATCATCATAAACCTAGCTATCAACCGCACGAACCACTGCTTAAACAATGCTCCGAACTAATTCTTGTATCCGTTATTATACGCTGACTTGTCTTAAATAGTCATACATCTCTCAATCGAAATCAACTTCTCTCTAACTAGTAGATATAAAGCTCGATTGATTATAACCTTTCTTATAACCGTATAATTATCTTGATATGCAAGGTCGCGATATTAGCTGACCGACATCATCAAACAATCCGTAAAATCCGTTAACATATGGAACAGCAATCCAATTCCAATGATATTAAGAGGCTTACGAAGAAAGAGTAAAGCAAAATACACTAGCATCGCATAATAAGTATGTAACGGATGAAAATTAATGCTACATCTATTTGCCTGAAATATTGGGTTTGCTACCAGATGATCTATATCAACCAGCATGGTCGCAAGCAAAATCAGATATGCTTTTTTCCACTCTTTTCTAAAAAACGCAATCGCGATAAAAAGAGGAAAACCAAAGTGCAAAAAATAATGTATTAATGTCTGCATACTGACCTATTAGTTTTAGTCTTCTCTATATAAGACCATCAAAACCAATATTTATTAATATACTGACAGCACTAAAAGGCAACACCTCAGTGTCACCTTTGAATCATTATCTACCGCACTACTGTTATATATTTCAATATTCTATAATTTCGATATCGACGCAAAGTCATATAAATAGCAAAACAAGCATAAAAGGTATAAACAATAAATGGAGCTCATATCGAGAATTGAACTCGAGACCTCTCCCTTACCAAGGGAGTGCTCTACCGCTGAGCTATATGAGCGTATGTTGTAACCTTTAAACTGCACTAAAAAAAATATCACGATGCAGCAATAATTACTGACTCTCGTGATGATTTATTGTTATGCTTTGCGATGGTGTATATATGGAGCGGGTGGCGGGAATCGAACCCGCGTCATTAGCTTGGAAGGCTAAGGTGTTACCATTATACCACACCCGCATTTACTCTTATTCAGGATAACTCTAATCGAGAGTTATGAGATATAGAGAGTATGCTTGGCGCTATGACAAACTTTAGAAAATATGGTGGTGGGGGAAGGATTCGAACCTTCGAAGCTTTCGCGACAGATTTACAGTCTGTTGGGTTTGACCGCTCCCCAACCCCACCTTAGGTTGCTTTGAACAAAAATGACTTACATTTAAGACAAATTCATAAAAAGCTACTTTAAGAGAGATGGTGCCGACTGCCGGGATCGAACTGGCGACCTACTGATTACAAGTCAGTTGCTCTACCAACTGAGCTAAGTCGGCTTGTTCTCTTAAAGTGGTGGCTATTCTATCAAATTTTTTGAGATGCGCAAGTACTTTTTCATCTTTTTTTAAATTAATTTGATATAAATATTTAAGTCACTGATTAAGCTAGTTTTTTTATAAATAAAAATATGGCGATAAATTGGATTTTTACTTGCAGCCCTTATTTTCATCATATTACTGGCTATTTAATTAGCGAATGCGCAAGCCATTACAGGCCATTTCGACCGCTTTTATTAATGCCAATGCTTTTTTATTGGTTTCATCCCATTCTTTTTTTGGCACAGAATCAGCGACGACCCCTGCTCCGGCTTGAATATGTATCTCCCCACGGCGCATCACCGCAGTACGGATAGCAATGGCCGTGTCCATATTACCATTCCAACCTAAATAACCAACTGAACCACCAAACACCGTTCGGCGCACTGGTTCTATCTCATCAATAATTTGCATAGCGCGGATTTTGGGTGTGCCCGATAGCGTACCAGCTGGGAAAGTGGCACAAAACACATCTAGTGCATCCTTATCAGCTCGTATCGTACCCTCAACATTAGATGCGATATGCATCACTTGTGAGTAGCGCTCTATAAACATCTTTTCTGTGACTTTAACACTGCCATATTCGCAAACGCGGCCAAGATCATTGCGACCCAAATCAATGAGCATCAAATGCTCCGCTGTTTCTTTCTCATCATTTAGCAGCTCTTGCTCAAGCGCGAGGTCTTCAGCCTTATCTCGGCCACGTTGCCGTGTCCCTGCTAGCGGCCTTACCGTCACCTTGCCATTTTCGATACGGGATAGGATTTCAGGAGAAGCACCGATAATATCAAAGCGTTTGTGATCATCGAGTGTATAGCCATGCACCAAGAACAGATAAGGCGACGGATTAAGGTAGCGAAGCGCACGATAGACGGCTAGAGAGTCGCCTGTATAGTCCGCTGTCAATCGCTGCGCTAGCACTACCTGCATGACGTCACCTGCGGCAATGTAATCCTTTATTTTATTGACATCGCTACAGTATTTTTCGGCACCTGTTTGCGATATAAATTTAGGCGTAGGCATTACAGGTGCGCGCAAATTGGATGGCTCTGCTAGCTTTTCTTCGATTTGTTCTAGCTCACGGATAGCTGAACTGTAGCCATCCTCAGACTGGCAATCAGCATAGACGATGATTGATAGCGTATTCTCTAAATTATCAAATACAATAATGCTCATCGAAAGCATCAGCCACATATCTGGCATCGACATTGGGTTGGCCGCATCAGATAAGCCAACACTTGGCTCAATAACACGTACCATATCGTAGCCAAAGTAACCGACTAGACCGCCACTAAAGCTCGGCATCGTCGGCACATCTTCAGCGGTTGGCATATGATATTGCGCCATCAGCTCACGTAGGTAATCAAAGGGATTCTCTACTGACTCTGTATCAATATGATCGTTTCGTTTGGTCGTCATATTGCCATCAGCGTACTGTAAAATCAGATCGCTACCCAATCCAATCATGGAGTATCGCGCCCAGCGCTCACCGCCTACCACAGACTCAAACAGATAGGCAGAGCCGTTTAGATCACGTACTTTGGAGAATACAGATACGGGAGTCTGCGCATCCATCAGACGTTTTTTTACTAGTGGTGCGTGACTAAAGCCTCTATCTCTAAAAGCTTGGTATTCTTCAAAAGTCATCATAATAGCGCTCTCTTAGCACCTTATAGGCAATAATAAAACTATAAGCTGCTCTATAAAATATAGCGCCAATATTCGCTAAAATATCGACGCTATAATGAGTCATTTGTTTAAAAAACGGTAAGCACAACAAGGCTCTCTATCAAAAATTACGACAAAGACCGAGTGTAGAATTGAATTATGCACCGCCCATATTAAACAACCATAAGGCCAAACCGATAATTAGAATGGTCACAAATACCCATATAAACCAGCCGCCGCTCGCTTTTTTCTCTACATGACCTGCATGAGCAGGGTTGCTGATTTCTTGATCCATCGCATTATTGCCTTTGGTACCAAGATCGCGCGGCTGCCCTAAATTAGCCGTGCCTGAAAACTGTGCACTAGCTGCTTGTTTGGCTTTTAAAACTTCAGGGTCAGCTTCTTCTTGTAACTCTGTTTTTGTCGTTTTGTCGTGTTCGTCTTGGACTGCTGGCTCTTCATGCATTACTGGCTCTTCATGTATTACTGGCTGCTCTTCTACCACTGGCGCGCTATCAGTAGATGCTGTCTTTGGTGGCTCTGTAGTCGTCACAGCCTCTGTTTCAGTTGCTGTTTCATCTACCCCTTCTGTGGCACCTAGCGTGTCTTCTACTGGCGTAGGAGATGCCGCATCCGCGTCAGACAGTACTTCATCAATCCCTGTTTCTTTGACAACTGGCTCTGTAGCAACGGCTTCTTCAGTAGCTAGCTCTTCAACAGCTGGTTCTTCAAAAGCCGGTTCAACGGTTTCGTGCGTAGGGGTTACTGATTCTTCGGTCATATCTGAGCCGGCATCTACAGGTAAAGGCTCTACAGGTACAGTATCATCTGTAGCAGGCAACATTTCTTCGATGCCAGTCTCTTTGATCACTGGCTCATTAACTGTTTGCTCTATGATCGGCTCTTCCTCAAGAACGCTTTCCTCAATTATCTGCTCTTCAGTCACAGGCTCACTAGCAGTAGTTTCCAGCACGGCAGCTGTGTCAGCTTTTTCATGTGCATCTGCTACTAACTCCTCTGTGGTCACTGGCGCAGCAGATGCCTGTACTTGAAAGCTAAAACTTGCAAAGCCAAGCGTATCATTTGCTTTGAGATGACTAGATTCATTACCTGCAATACGTTGCTCATTAATAAACGTACCATTAGAAGAGTCTAAGTCTTTTACGTACAGCTGACCGTCTAACACACTGAGTACCGCGTGATTGCGAGAAACCTGCTTGCTACCTAGGACTACGTCGTTATCACTACCACGACCTATAGATAAGCTATCACTAACCGTCAGGGTTAGGTCACCTAGCGCTTCGGTCAATGCATTCAGCTGCCAAGTTGTACTTGCTGCCGTATTCGTACTTTCTGTCTCGTTTGTCATGTTATAACTCCTTATTTTTCTATTGAATATCCAATGATGCTAAAAATAATAACTCTAAAATATTACTGCCAATTTGTGATAAGTATTGTCGCTATTTCTTTAATAATAGTTGCCTAGCACGGTTTATTAAGTACTTTCCTCAAACACCATACAGTATTTACTTTGGTATAAAGTGAGGTTTTATAACTTTGTCGAGCTTGTTATAGGGGATATTAAGAATAGGCATACCGTAAGCATATGGGCCGATAGAATAATGCTGGTAACGAATGCTAACGCCTGTATCAGTCAAGGTCACATTATCGCTTAACGTAAATGGCCAGTTTTTCTCATAACTGCTCACGTCTTCGGCAACCGTTTTAACCCACGTTTTATAAGCATCATAGGCAAGCGCCTCAAGACGAGGTTTTTTACCTGAGATAAGCATGTCGTCAAGCGTGACCTGCTTTTTGGTACTTGGGTCAAACACTAGGTACTCACTATAAGGCATGCCGTGTGCACCGCCAGTATAGACGTAAGAGCTTATCTCAAACAGTTCAAAGTCATCGACATGACCTAAGTAATTGGGCGCTACCATCAGATTATAACCCCATGACACATCATCAGGCATATCTTGGAATTGCGAGCTCACAAAGCTATCAAGAGCATCTTTAACTTCTTTTTCGCTGATTTTACCCTTAATAGGTGCTGACTCTGTCATCTGACTATTGACGACTAAGTTATCGATACGGGCATTGGCAATCTCATCTATCCAGTTTTGACTGCTTTTGAGATATTTAACTTCAATCTCTGGACAGTTATCACGCTTGTCACACGTCTCTTGTATATTACTGGGTAGTTGATACGGTAGATATTCAGTGCTGCTAATAAAACTTCCTGCATTTACCGACATGCTAACGGCACTTAACAGTAAGCTGCCAGTCAACATAGCAATTGAACGTCTCTGGCTTACCTTCATCGAAAATAGATCAGCCGATATAGATTTATCATCAGTTTGAGTCGTAGTGTGCATATGTCCTCTTTTACAAATATAAAATGCCATTCAATATTCTACCGTAACAATTACAATGTATTGTAGGAAGACTGTTCACGTTTTTGAAGTGGTGTAAGCGAGCGGTTATCTGACTCTTATTACTTAAGTCGTAAACACAGGCAATAAAAAAGACACGGCTGGCGTGTCTTAATCAATAAACGATATAAGCGTATAAATAAATTTAATGCTCGCGTGTGCTACTAAAAGTCACTTCTGGATAGCGGTCTTGCATCAGCTGTAGATTAACCCGTGACGGTGCAAGGTAGGTTAGATAACCACCACCATCTAATGATAATTGGTCATGGGCTTTTTTCTTGAACTTCGCCAATGCTACTTCATCATCGCAATGAATCCAGCGTACCGTAGCTATCGATACTGGCTCAAAGGTACATTGAACCTTGTACTCTTCTTTGAGACGATGCGCGACCACCTCAAACTGTAGGACACCGACCGCACCCAAAACCAAATCATTATTAATCTGCGGCATAAAGACCTGCGTTGCGCCCTCTTCACTTAATTGTTGAAGACCTTTTTGCAGGGCTTTTGATTTAAGCGGATCTTTTAGTACCACACGGCGGAACAATTCAGGAGCAAAATGCGGAATACCGGTAAAGCTTAACTCTTCGCCTTCAGTGAAGCTGTCACCGATGGAGATGGTGCCATGGTTATGCAAACCAATGATATCACCCGGATAGGCTTCTTCTAGCGCCTCGCGGTCACCTGCTAAAAAGGTCAGAGCATCAGCAATACGTACGTCTTTACCCAGACGCACATGTTTCATTTTCATGCCCTTCTCGTACTTACCAGAGCACACCCGCAAGAACGCAATGCGGTCACGGTGACGCGGATCCATATTGGCCTGAATCTTAAAGACGAAGCCTGTAAAATCTGTCTCGGTGGCTGATACTTCACGCTCAGTCGTTGGATGAGCTTTTGGCGGCGGTGCATACTTGACTAAGGTATCAAGTACCATGTTTACCCCAAAGTTACCCAATGCCGTACCAAACAATACTGGCGTCATCTCGCCAGCCAAAAATGCTTCAACACTGAACTCTTCTAACGCCATCTGTACCAGCTCAAGCGACTCTTCGAAAGCGTCAAACATCAACTGTCCTAGACGCTCACGGATATCTGGATAATCGTAGCCTTCTCGGGTCTCAGAGACCGTCATCTTGCCGCCATTACCTTTTTCATAAAAGTAAGTTTTATTTTCAGTCAGATGATAGACACCGATGAAGTCTTGACCCATACCGATAGGCCAAGTCACTGGGATACATTTAATTTTTAGTACCGCTTCGATTTCACTTAGTAGCTCAAGCGGCTCACGAATCTGGCGATCGAGCTTGTTGACGAACGAAATGATTGGCGTATCGCGCATGCGACAAACTTCCATTAGCTTGATGGTTCGTTCTTCGACACCTTTTGCGCCATCGACCATCATCAGTGCGCTATCCACTGCGGTCAAGGTACGATAGGTATCTTCACTAAAGTCGGCGTGACCTGGGGTATCTAGTAGGTTGACCATGTGGTCTTTGTACGGGAACTGCATGACAGACGTCGTGATTGAGATACCGCGCTCTTGCTCCATACTCATCCAGTCTGAAGTGGCATGACGATCGGTCTTACGGCCTTTTACCTCTCCCACTACCTGAATCGCTTGACCCCACAACAGCAGCTTTTCGGTCATGGTGGTCTTACCGGCATCTGGATGCGAGATAATGGCAAAGGTGCGGCGCTTGGCCACTTCTTTGGTTAGTTTTTTTGGATCTACGCTCATAGTTTTCAGCTTCAACAGTTGTGTCATTTAGAAGTTAATCTAAATAAATAAAATCAATAATGAGCGTATTGTAGCCGATTTAGCGTTAGGGTGCAGAGTTAGCGTATAAAAAAACACGCTCTATCAGTCAGACAAAGCGTGTTAACAAAGTTTTTAACCGTCAGCGTAGGGCTTGCTTGATTTTAATAGTAGCGTTCGATTTGCTCAGCTAAGAAGTCTCCTGCGACCTCATTAACAAGCGTACAATCTACCACGCCAAAGCGGCTATCTATATTCGGATCGGTGCTACCTTTGGCGACATAGTTTGCCTCATAGATATCCTTTCCATATTCAACACCACTATATTCATAGGCAGGTTGATTTTTATATTCAAAGAACATCACTTGCGCCGCTTTTAGTTTACTCCCTTTGCCAACGTCAAACTCAGACAGTCTATAATCTCTATCATCACTAAAGCGTCGTTCGGCAGCCTCGATCCATTCACTTAATGACGAGTATCCTGTCTTATTTTTGTCGTTGAATGCCCAAAATGATTGCTCGCTTGTCACGACTGGAATGTAACAAACCGACCCTTCAGGGAAAGCAACATTGGATGGAATTTCTGAGTAGTTGCTCAAATCGGTGAGAATACCGCGGCGTTCTTCGATATTCGTGCCCGCGCTATAACTGCGGGTCGTTAAGCCCGACAAGTCCAGTGTTTGATAGGTGGTTTGGTAGTCTAGCTGGTTGTCGGTGTTTTTTTCATAAATGGGGCGTTTAACCGTCCGACCATTAACCTCGATGTCTTTATTTTCAAGTCGACCTTCGAAATCATCTGCCAGCACGGTTCTGTCTAAATCATTCAGGCTTTGGTTGCTATAACTGTTGATGATATTGGTTGTTTTGATCTCGCGCGCACCAGTACGATACGTCTCATCAATTCGCGCAATTGCCGTAGCATTGGCTTTGCTATCGTAACTATTAGCAAAGCTTGTCAATGTAATCTCGCTACTAGCCGTCCCATAAGCGCCGTCTTCTTCCTCGCATCCTATCAAAGCAAGCGTCGTCAAAAAGCAAACACTAGGTATCGCAATCCATCTATTCATCAAACAATGTCCTTATGATTCAGATCTCTGTTATCCGTACTGATAACATATATATGGCTCATTACCGCTATTGTACCTCTTTGGCGACTGTACGATAAGCTTGTAAATCTAAAAACGAATAAAACTGTGCCCGAAATCTCATTTACAAACTAGCAGTATATATTTACTCTCTATGCACTGAGCTGCGTGAGCGATTTGTTATGCTAAGTTTCATATTAAGATTTACCACTCAAATATAAACATAAAAACTCACAACAAAGGATGTGTCATGAAATCTCTATACTCTACCAAATCTACTGTTACTGGCGGCCGCATGGGTACAGCAACCCTAAGCGATAGTGATCTTGAAATCAATATGGTACCACCAGGCGGTAATGAAAAAGGTAATAACCCTGAGCAATTACTCGCTATGGGTTATGGCGCTTGTTTTGATGGCGCCTTAGGCGTAGTCAAAAAAATGGAAAGCGCAACATTTGGCTCAACTGTTGAGACCTCTGTAGACCTATTACAAGGTGACAATCACGAATATAAGCTTGCCGTAAAAATCCATGTCATCGCTGATAATACAGACCTGTCTGCTGACGAGATCCAAAAATTGGTCGAAAAAGCGCATGAAGTATGCCCATATTCGAAAGCAACCAGCGGTAACATCGATGTCGAAGTCTCTTCAGAAGTAAAATAACGCATTCAAAGACTCGTTATCAACCTCTATTGAATGACAAGTAGTCGATAGTCATTCCCTTCTAAAAGAACTCAGTTTATCTGGGTTCTTTTTTTGTTTGAAATTTTGGTGAAAAAATAAAACCGCCAGAACATCTCGTAACGGTTAAGCAGTTCGGCACGCACTGTTTTTATCGTTATAATAAGAGCATATTTTTATCTAATAGCTGATAAGTGACTTTTATGACTGATAATATAGCTGACAATACCGCCGATAACGACCACAACTCCCATCAAGCACTCGATCCTAAAACCTTACCGAATTTTGACGATCTGCCAAATGTGGCACTGATGGATACCAGTCACGTAGACAAAGATCAGCCGCCCTTTATCTTAGTCGACGGCTCGTATTATCTGTTTCGCACCTATCATGCCCTCCCAAAGACCATGCAAAACTCGCAGGGTCTAATCACCAATGCGATTCGCGGTACCTTGAATGCGCTGCTAAAACTGATGCGTCGTTATCACCCTACTCATATGGCCGTCTGCTTCGATACAAAGTCACCGACTTTTCGCCATCATATGTCGCCTGACTATAAGGCCGCTCGTCCGCCTATCGATATAGAGCTGGTAGAGCAAATTCCTTATATTCATCGTTTGGTCAGCGCCTTGGGTATTCCGCTATTACGTATTGAGGGTGCAGAGGCCGATGATATCATCGGTACACTTGCCCATCGTGCTGTCGAGCAAGGTCACCATGTGGTCATCTCAACGGGTGATAAAGACATGATGCAGTTGGTTAATGATTGCGTCATCTTAGAAGACAGCTTTACTGGTAAAGTCACGGATACACCAGCGGTGATCGATAAGTTCGGCATTAACCCAAACCAAATGATTGATTTCTTAACGCTCATGGGTGATGCCTCTGATGGAATCAAAGGCGTGCCAGGTATCGGTAAAAAGACCGCTAAAGACCTACTCGTTGAGTATGGTGATATTGCTAATATGTTAAAGCACATTGGCTTTATCAAAGGCCGCGGGGCGAAAGGTCTGATTGAACATGCCGATGACATTCCTTTTAACAGAAAGCTTGCTACCATCGTCACCAATTTGGAAATCGGCCAAGACTGGAACGACTTAAAAATAAATACCGACCCTTGTGCGCATATAGAGGAGCTTCGCGCCCTATATACCGAGCTTGAATTTAGAAATGAGCTGGCATCTCTTGATCATCCAAACCATCCTGCGAATGGCTCACAAAGTGTCGCTGATAGCAAAGCAAACGCGGAGTCACAAGCGCAAGTTGCCAAATCGCTGCAATCGACCAACACTGATAATATGACGGGCAGTAACCATCAAGATAAAGCGTGGCACACTGTACTCGACGAGCCAGCATTTGATAGCTTGGTCGAATTATTAGAAGCAGCTCCGCACTTTGTTATCGATACCGAAACTACTAGCGTCCATTGGCGTGACGCACAAATCGTCGGGCTGTCTTTTGCGGTACAAGCGCATGAAGCCTATTATATTCCGCTCACCCATAGCTTAGAAGGTGATGAGCTGACAGCAAAACAGCTCGACCGCGATACCGTGCTGGCGCGCCTGAAACCGATACTAGAAAATCCTAATATCGGTAAAATCGGACAGCATCTAAAGTACGATGCGCATATCCTTGCTCACTATGATATCGACCTAGTCGGTGCGATACATGAGCAGCCAAATAACTGGGCGATGGATACCATGCTTGCCAGCTACGTTATCAATGCGGCAGCGACTCGACACGGTATGGACGATTTGGCACGCCATTATCTGCAAACGCAGACGATTAGCTTTGAGGAAGTCGCAGGCAAAGGCGCTAAGCAAGTTACCTTTGACCAAGTGGCCATCGATATCGCGAGCGATTATGCTTGTGAAGATGCTGATATCACCTATCAATTATTTGACGTGTTCAGCGTTGAGCTGGCTAACGATGCCAATAATGCCAAATTGTTACACGAGCTAGAGATTCCAACGGCAGAGATACTTTGCCAAATGGAAGCGCATGGTATTTTGATTAAACGTTCATTCTTAAACGAACTATCTAAACGCTTCGATGAAGAAATTATCGCTCTAGAGAAGCGCGCTTATGAAGTAGCTGGTGAAGAGTTCAATCTTGGCTCTCCTAAGCAGCTCGGTGAGATGCTGTTTGAAAAGCTAGGCGTCGCTGGTGGTAAAAAAACCAAGTCTGGTCAATACTCGACTGGTGAGGCTGTACTATCAAAAATCGATCATCCATTGGTCGATATTACGCTAGAGTATCGCGGACTGTCTAAGCTCAAAAGCACTTATACCGATGCGCTAGATAATGTCGCAGATAGCGAAACCGATCGTGTACATACTAGCTACCATCAGGCATTAACGAGTACTGGGCGTTTATCCTCAACAGATCCTAACTTACAAAACATTCCCATTCGTACTGCGACTGGTCGCCTCATTCGTCAAGCCTTTATCGCACCAGAAGGTCGCGTTATTTTGGCAGCGGATTATTCACAAATTGAGTTGCGTCTAATGGCGCATTTTTCAGGTGATAAAAACCTAACTCATGCCTTTAACGAAGGGTTAGATATTCACGCGGCCACCGCTGCCGAAGTACTTGGTAAGGATGTCGCAGACGTCACTTCAACCGAGCGCCGTAATGCTAAAGCCATTAACTTTGGTCTGCTATACGGGATGAGTGCCTTTGGACTTGCCAAGCAGCTACAGATGAGTCGCGGCGAAGCACAAGACTATATTGATATGTACTTTGAACGCTATCCAGGCGTCAAAAACTATATGATCAATACTCGTGCAAGCGCCTATGAGCAAGGTTATGTCGAGACGATATTGGGCCGTAAGCTCTATATGCCTGATATCAATCACAGCAATCGTATGGTCAAGCAAGGTGCTGAGCGCGCGGCGATTAACGCGCCACTACAAGGCTCTGCTGCTGATCTAATCAAGCTTGCTATGATTGCCGTTGATAAAGTGCTGCCAAAAGAACAAGCCAAAATGCTGCTACAGGTTCACGATGAATTGGTGTTTGAAGTGGATGCCGATAAAGTAGACGAAGTTAGCCAGCTGATTACTGATGCTATGCAAGATGTATTGATAACTACGGCAGTAGAAAAAGGCTGGAATGTCGACTTTGCAGTGCCTTTATTGGTCGAGACTGATAGCGGTCAAAACTGGGATGAGGCGCACTAGACATTAACTGTCACTAACTGCCATTTTATCAAGCGTGTAAGGCACGATTATTTATATATTTTGCAGATATAAGAGTTTTTGATAACTGATACTACAATGAGTCATTATATATTGTTTATATTAACAATCACTTATGACCAGTTAGTTATATTTCATAACAGTAATATCTGGGTACGGGGTTTATAATAGAGCACCTGTTAAACCCTAACTATTCGATATTTTTGCTTTAAAGTGAGCCTTTGAGCTCACTTTTTTGTTTTTAACACATTCTTTTTGATACGCAGGAGCCAGTTATTTTGAGTTCAGATGGCATCATTGAAGTCCCTGGCATTATACTTTTGATAATATGCCTATTGCGCAGTTCACAATATGTTATGAAAAGTCATGTCAAACAAATTAAGGCTTTTTGGCTAGCAGCCGTACTTATATTTGTCTCTGTCATTCGTCGAGAGTTGAACTATCTACCAGACTTACTGGTTCCAAGCGACTTTTCGATGCTTGGTCAATCTTATGACTGGTGGGAGGACAGCGTCCTTACCGTTATCTATCTCGTCGCGCTTGGTTTGCTGGTCTATTCGAGGCATTACCTATGGGCAGTGCTAAAAAACGTGCCAGTTTCGCTCTATCTTAGCATTACTGTACTGGCTATCATTCAGTACATGGGTGAGAATGCTATTATGTTCCCGCATACATTTGGTGAAATTGTCGAAGAGCTGGCTGAGACTGCCATTTATGGTATTGCCTTGACCTATTTATGGCAATTTAAACTGGCTGACTATGAGTCATGTCTGGTACAGAAGTTAAATTATAAGTTCGACCACGCCAATAATTAAAACTATAAGTTTGATTTCTCATGTAACGACTTTGCTATCTTACAAAGCCTTAGCATAAATTTCATAAATAATTACGGCTACTCATCTTGAGTAGTCGTTTTGCGTTCTAGTCATTGTCTTACATTTTTTGAACATCCTGTCACACCTTACTACTAGTGAAAAGTTGAATAAGCGTACAAACTGAGAAGCATATTATCTACATTGCAATGAGCGATGCTTTAACAAGCCAGCGCGATATTTTACTTCTAATGATGGCGACATCTAATAACTACAATAAGGAATTATTCATGGAAAACTCAAAAAACCCATTACCAGAAGAGATGGATCATATTGACGGTAATCGTCGTGATAACAATGACAGCGTCGATAACTCAGATAACAATAATCAGGATGAACAAGACAATCAATTGGTCGATTTGGGCAATCCTATGCTGCATACCATCGACAACGATGATGTGATTGATAATAGCGCGGGATTTAATAACTCAGAAGTCGGTAGTGATGCGACCCAAGGGCTGACACCTGCGCATCGTCAAAATATCGATGAGTCTCGTGTCGATGAGATTTTGGTTCAAGACAATCTTGATGACAGTGATTATCCAGATGCGATGGATATTGTTGATAGAGAAGCAGCCGAACGTAGCAACGATGATGATTTTTAGAACTTAATACGATTGTTGACCTACCCCTCTAAACCAGAAAAGCACGCTTAACTATATTAAGCGTGCTTTTTTATTCTACTATTCAACTCACCAATACAACTACGCTCGACTAACTAAACCCAGCCATCTAGCGTGCCAGCCCAACCTTTTACTAGAGGCAAGCTCAACGCTTCAAGCAATTCAATATGTGTCTCATCAAGGTTTAATGCAGGAATATAATGATACTCTTGTCCGCCAGCATTAAGGAAGTTGTCACGGTTTTCAATGGCTAGCTCCTCTAGTGTCTCTAGACAATCTGCTGAAAACGCCGGACTGATCACCTGTACCGAGCGCACACCTGACTGACCCCAATCTTCCAACACTACATCGGTGTACGGTTTAACCCACTCTTGCTTACCAAAGCGGGACTGGAAACTGATAATCCATTCGTCATCGTTCAGGCCAAGTTCATGCGCCACTTGTGCAGCGGTACATTTACAGCGTTTAGGATACGGATCGCCTTTATCAGCATAAGGCTGCGGGATACCATGAAAACTAAACATCAACTTTTCAGGCTTGCCATGCTTCTCTTGAAAACGGCGAATAGAGTTGGCCAATGCTTGAATATATAATGGATGGGCAAAGTAGTCTTTGACAATCGTATAATTTGGCAAGTTGCGTTGCTTGAGCGTCCATTTCGTCAGCGCATCATATACAGCACCGCCTGAAGAAGCAGAATACTGCGGAAACAATGGCAGAATGACAAAGTGATCAACCCCTTCACCGCGTAGCGCATCCATGACGTCAGGCAAACCAGGATTACCATAGCTCATCGCCGGATGCACAGAGACACGAAATGGTGCCACACTATCAGCCAAACGTGGTTCTAATAGCTCAACTTGGCTTTTTAGTATTTTACGAATCGGTGAGTCACCTTCCCAAATACTGGCGTAAGCCTTTGCTACGCGCTTAGGACGACTGGGCAAGACAAATAGATTCAGAATAATAGCCCACAGAAATTTGGGAATCTCAATCACTCGTGGGTCTGACAAAAACTGTTTGAGGTAGCGACGTACGGCAGATGCCGTTGGCTCATCTGGTGTACCAAGATTCACTAACAAAACGGCAATACGTGGGGGCAATTTAGGTTTCATAGCAGCACTTTATTAGCAGTAAGTTATTAAGGGTTAGGTCAAAGTAATAATAGAGGATACTGTTAAGACACAGTTGAATGAATACCTCATTAGTGTAGCATTTTATCTATTAATGACGCGGGCTAAAAGCGCTCCTATACAATTTGATACGCAGTTGCTATTTATTAACTCTTGATTACTTGATGCTGGCGACTTATTCGTTATTCATTTATAAAGTATGTTCCATAAAAACTACGATCGATACGCTCGAAAGGCGCGCTCGATGGTTGTACTCCAACGCGCATCACCATACAATAGGCAGGCCCAGTTTATAAAAACCGTGTAGGTAAAATAGCCTGTTAACAACGTGCCATTTTGCTTTTATTTTATTGATGATTGTAGTCTTGCGAGGTAGCTTTGAACGCACGCTCTGATAATACCAGTGACCAGCATCCTGATTCACAACCTCACCCTAATAGCTCAGCCAATACCGACAGTGCTGTAGAGTCTGTCGGTGTCGTTACGCCCCAGAATTTTCATTTTGCTGAGCCCTTAACGTTAGAATGCAACCGTACCCTGCCCTCGTTTGACTTGATGGTAGAGACTTACGGTACGCTCAATAGCGACAAATCAAATGCAATTCTGATTTGCCACGCGTTATCGGGCAATCATCATGCAGCTGGCTTCCATAGCGCTGATGACAAAAAAGCAGGCTGGTGGGACAATATGATTGGTCCCAATAAAGCAATTGATACCAATCAGTTCTATGTAGTATGTGTCAATAATATCGGTAGCTGTTTTGGTTCAACAGGGCCTACCACTATTAACCCTGATAGCGTTGATACAAATAGCAGCGATGAGCCACAAGTGTATGGCCCTGATTTCCCGCTGATCACCATCAAAGACTGGGTGAAAACCCAAGCCATGCTCTCAGATCGTCTAGGCATCGACGTTTGGCACGCCATTGTCGGCGGCTCGATGGGCGGTATGCAAGCGCTACAATGGTCTGTTGATTATCCAGAGCGATTAAAGCGCTGTGTGGTCATCGCCAGTACGCCAAAGCTATCTGCTCAAAATATCGCCTTTAACGAAGTGGCGCGCCAATCTATATTATCCGATCCTGACTTTAAAGACGGACGCTATATACAAGAAGGCACTTATCCTCGTCGCGGACTGATATTGGCGCGTATGGTTGGACATATTACCTATTTAACTGATGACGCGATGAAAGCCAAATTTGGCCGTGATTTAAAATCAGGTAAATTCATGTATGGCTACGATGTTGAATTTCAAGTCGAAAGCTACCTACGCTATCAAGGCGAACGCTTTAGTGAAAACTTCGATGCCAATACTTATCTACTCATGACCAAAGCCTTAGATTACTTTGATCCGACGCGCGACTATCCAATACGCGACTATCCATCAACTGTAGCAAAAGATACTACAGAGTCGACAGTACAAATAGAAGACTCAATCGCGGCCTCAGTCGAGTCTAGCAAAGCCAAGGCACAGAGTGAGTTAGAAGATGCAGTAACGACGATTGAAGATATTGAGTCTGATCGTCAGCAAGAGCTCTCTGCGCTTAAAGCTGCCTTTGCTCATACACAATGCCAATATCTGGTCGTGTCATTCACCACTGATTGGCGCTTTGCACCTGAGCGCTCGCAAGAGATTGTCGATGCGCTAATGGCCACTGGCAAACCAGTCAGCTATATCAATATTGACGCGCCGCACGGACATGACTCCTTCTTGTTCGATATTCCTCGCTACATGGGTGCGGTTAAAGGATTTTTGACTGCGCCATTTATTACCCCTAGCCGCTCAGCCACAGGAGAGCGCTCATGAGAATGGATCACCAACTGGCAGAGCGCTGGATTGCGCCGCAAGCACACGTACTGGACTTAGGTTGTGGTAATGGCGAGCTGCTTGCCCACTTACAGCAGAAACTAGGCGTGACAGGTTACGGACTAGAGATTGATGAAGACAAAATCAATGAGGCAATTGGCAATGGCTTGTCAATTGTCGAGCAGGACCTCAACGATGGTCTAGCGCGCTTTGCTGATAACAGCTTTGACACGGTCGTCATGGCACGTGCCCTGCAAGCAGTAAAAGCACCCGATGAGTTGTTGCTTGATATGCTGAGAGTCGCCCGTGAAGCAGTCATCACCTTCCCTAACTTTGCGCATTGGCAAAACCGTATTTATTTAGGGCTAAAAGGTATGATGCCTGTTTCTGAAGCGCTGCCTTACGAATGGTACAACACGCCAAACATTCATCTATGTACCTTCAAAGATTTTGAGCTGTTGTGTGCGCAGCATGATATTCATATTATTAATCGCTTCGCTGTTAGCGACTCTGAAAAAGGTCATACACCGCTACTGAAAGCGTTAATAAGACAAGCGCCTAACTTGTTAGCAGACGTCGCTATCTACCGAGTGACCAAGAAATAGCCGATAAATCATTAGCTATCTTTGTATTTTATAGACTGCTAAACAGTACTTTACGAGTTGGTATTAACCTTAATAGATTGTTAACTTAATATAATTTTTTAGTAACTGTCTGATTTTGTTAAGGACAATCAGGTACAAACGTCTATTAGACCTTGTAATTAGTATTTGAGTTTCGTAAGTTTGGGTGTTAAGCTAGCAAAATATTGTCAGCCACCCCACTATTACGACCGTTTGTCTAATCAGTTAGGGTGAAATCTCTGATTTAGAGATGACAACCCCCTTTTGCTAATGATTAGGTAAGTTCATATCGCAAGATTCCACCTAATTGTTATCGCCGTCTGACTGTCTTTAGCGAGACAATGTTTAGCGGTACAATTCTTTTTGCTTATTAACTGCCTAATTTTGGAGCTGCTATGAAATTATTAAAAGCTGCGTTGTTTACTGCATTATTTTCTTGTGCTGGTTTAGCCAATGCTGAGTTAATATCAAACGTACCGCTTGATACCTCACGTTTTGAACTCATGCCTGTGAGCGAGTTGTCTAGTCGTGCCGCCCAAGGTAACGATCACGCTCAGTTCTATCTGGCCAAGCGTTTGCAAAAAGGTGAAGGTATTGCGCAAAATACCCAACAAGCAATCCAGTGGTATACGAAAGCGGCTCAGCAAGGCGTTGCCCCTGCTCAGTTGAATCTTGCCATCATGTATTTGCGCGGTGAAGGCGTACAGCCTAACTTACAACAAGCCCGTCTGTGGTTAGAAAAAGCTGCAATGCGTGGCGATAACCGTGCTAGCTACACGCTTGCGCTACTAGATGAAAAGCAAAAAAATCTGGTTGATGCCTATAAATGGTATGACTTGGCTGCCCGTGATGGCATGTTAGATGAAAAAGTGCGTAACAAAGCACGCGGTAAAATTGGTCAGTTGGCATTAAACTTATCAAGTGATGATATCGCCAGTGCTCGTAGCAAAGCGGATACTTGGTTCCAGAGTAAATAGTATCTAACTTTCGTACTACGAATTGAATATAAAAAAAGCTCAGTATTTTACTGGGCTTTTTTATTTTTTATCATATTCATCAGTGGTCGAACGTTTTCCATAACAGCAAGCCAAGCAATACAAACTATTCAAAACCCATCTAAAATTTGCTACACTACGCGCGCATTAACCAATTCCACAATTGAGATAATGTTATATACCTATCTACTTTTTTATTATCATTGCACTAGGTTTGCGACCTAGCCAGCAGGAGAAAGACATGAGCACCAACAAAGAAACTGCGATAACTGACAACAATTCAGCCCCTGTATACGATAGTGTAACTAATAATATCGTCGTTGCTGCACTATATAAGTTCACACGCTTTGCTGATTTTGAGCAATATCGTGAGCCTATCTTAAACACTATGCTCGATAACGATGTGAAAGGTACGTTGTTGCTTGCAAGCGAAGGCATTAACGGTACGATTTCTGGTACGCGTCAAGCTATCGATACCGTACTTGACTACCTGCGTAGTATCGAGGCGATTGGTACGTTTACCTTCAAAGAATCCTATACTGACGCACAACCTTTTTATCGCACTAAGGTGAAGCTGAAAAAAGAAATCGTCACTATGGGTGTCGAGAATATCGACCCATTGGAATCCGTTGGTCGCTATGTCAAACCTAGTGAGTGGAACGCGTTAATCTCAGATCCTGAAGTCACTTTGATCGACACGCGTAACGACTATGAAGTGCAAATCGGCACCTTCCAAAATGCGGTCAATCCGAACACTGAAACGTTCCGCGAGTTTCCAGAATACGTCTCAAAAGAGCTCGATCCAACCAAGCATAAAAAAGTCGCAATGTTCTGTACGGGTGGTATTCGCTGTGAGAAGTCGACTGCGTATTTGCGCGAGCAAGGGTTTGAAGAGGTCTATCATTTAGAAGGTGGTATCCTAAAATACCTAGAAGAAGTCCCTGCCAGTGACTCTATGTGGCAAGGTGACTGCTTTGTTTTTGACAATCGAGTTTCGGTCAACCACAACTTAGAAAAAGGCAGCTACGAGCAGTGTTTTGCTTGCCGTATGCCGATCACCGCTGAGGAGATGCAAAGCCCTGCCTATATCAAAGGTGAGTCATGCCCACACTGTATCGACAAGGCAACCGATGAGCAAAAAGCCCGTTTCCGTGAGCGTGAGCATCAGATGCAACTAGCGAAGAAGCGTGGTGAAGCCCATATCGGTAGCGATGTGATGGATGTAATCGAAAAACGTAAAGCCGCTAAGACGGAAGCGCGTCTACAAGCAGAAGCTGCAAACAACACGAAAGCCAACTAAACTTAGCATTAGTACAATAGAAAAGAAGTGAAATAAAAAAGAGAGGCTCTAATCAATAGAACCTCTCTTTTTTTATGATAAATCTTTAGTGACTATCAAAACTATTAGCACTGATATAGTTAATCCAACTTTATAGTGGATTGACTATATTAGAATAAGATACGTACGCGGATAGTCTCTTCTACATCTTTTAACTGATCTAGTGCAGCAGTCGAATCATTGTAATCGACATCCATCACTAGATAACCAACATCACCTTCTGTCATCAGGCTCTGTGCTAGGATGTTAATGCCAGCTTCAGCAAACAAGCGGTTAATCTGAGACAGTACGCCTGGCACGTTTTTGTGAATGTGTAGTAGACGATGCGAGTTTTCTTTGAACGGAATAGAAACTTCTGGGAAGTTCACAGCAGTCGCCGTATCACCTTGGTCAGAGTATCTAACAAACTTATCTGCTACTTCTAGTCCGATATTGGCCTGTGCTTCTTGTGTTGAACCACCGATATGCGGCGTCAAAATCACATTATCAAACTTACGTAGTGGTGACTCAAACTCTTCGTCAGCTGATTTTGGCTCTTTTGGGAACACATCGATAGCCGCGCCCAAGATTTTACCAGACTCAAGCGCATCTGCTAGATCATCAATCTCGACGCACGTACCGCGTGCCGCATTGATAAAGTAGCTGCCTTCTTTCATCTGAGCGAACTGCTCAGCTTTCATCATATAGCGAGTGCTTGGCACATCAGGTACATGCAATGTCACGATGTCAGCCGTTGATAATAGCTCTTCTAGGCTACCAACTTGTACCGCATTGCCTAGTGGCAATTTGGTCACAGCATCATGATAGATGACTTTCATACCGAAGCTCTCTGCCAAGACAGACAGCTGCGAGCCGATAGAACCATAACCGACGATACCGATAGTCTTGCCACGTACTTCGTGTGAGTTAGTCGCAGACTTACCCCAGCCGCCGCGATGTACGGTTGCATTCTTTTCGGGAATACCGCGGTACAGCATGATGGCTTCTGCCAATACTAGCTCAGCTACCGAACGGGTGTTCGAGAATGGCGCGTTAAAGACAGGGATACCAAGATCACGAGCGGCATCTAAATCTACTTGGTTGGTACCAATACAAAAGCAACCAATGCCGATAAGCTTGTGTGCGTGCTCAAGTACTTCACGCGTCAACTGAGTGCGCGAACGAATACCGATAAAGTGAGCATCTTTGATCTTTTCGATCAGCTCGTCTTGATCTAAGGCGTGACTGATATTCTCGATGTTGTGGTAACCAGCTCCTTCCAATACTTTTAGGGCATTGTCATGTAGACCTTCAAGCAATAAAAACCGGATTTTGTCTTTTTGTAGTGATAACGCCATATGAGAACTGTCCTATAATTGTTTTATAAGATTACCTGTTGGATAATCTATGATGGAGGAAACGAAAACAGTCCCGATATCTTACACAAAATTTGAGGTCGATGTTAGCAGATTAGATGAATTATTGGTTATCAAGCCTGAAAAATTTTTATGCTATAGTGAATTATTCTGTTTGAAACCGTTCGAATCAATTATTTATTACTTACCTCTTCTTATAGGTAAAAATTATCACCCCCTTATTACTTCTACGAGCTGACTCATCACTGAATTTATAGTTATTTCGCTATATAATAAACAGTCCCAGCATCGTGCTTACGCCAATATTGAGATTTGACCATGACGCCAACTACCGCTCAAAACACATCCGAAACCAATGCCGTGCAAACCATCTTGAGCACGCTCACTGATACCCATGATTTCGACCCGACCCAAATCAAAACTGATGCTGAGAGCTTAGAGCATTGGGGTAAAGACTGGACCAAACACTTTGCTCCTGCTGCTGCTGCCATCGTCTTTCCAAAGACTACTGAACAAGTACAGACTATCGTACTTCTTGCCAATGAGCATAATGTTGTCCTGACGCCTAGTGGTGGTCGTACTGGTCTGTCTGCTGGTGCCGTCGCTGCTAACGGCGAAATCGTCGTTAGCATGGATAAAATGAACCAGATCGGACAGTTCTATCCTGCCGATCGAATAGTTGAAGTCGAAGCCGGTGTGGTCACCCAGCAGTTGCAAGAATTCGCTGAATCAAAAGACTTATACTACCCTGTCGACTTTGCCTCAGCAGGCTCTAGTCAAATCGGTGGCAATATCGGTACCAATGCTGGCGGCATTAAAGTCATTCGCTATGGCATGACTCGTCAATGGATCATGGGTCTGACTGTCGTCACGGGTAAAGGCGACATCTTGCACCTCAATCGCGGTATGGTAAAGAACGCTACTGGTTATGACTTGCGCCAATTGTTTATCGGTAGTGAAGGCACGCTTGGCCTCGTCACTCATGCGCAAATCAAACTTGAGCGTCAGCCACAAGACTTAAACGTCATGGTGCTTGGCATGGACAGCTTTAACGATGTTATGAACGTACTCTATGCCTTTCAGGCACAAATTGATTTGACCGCGTTCGAGTTCTTTGACGATGTAGCGATTGATAAGCTAATGGCACATGGTCAAGTACAAGAACCCTTTGAATCACGTACCAAGTTCTATACGCTATTAGAGTTTGAAGCGCCTTATGAGCCAATCATGGACAAAGCCATGGCCATATTTGAGCACTGTATGGAGCAAGGTTGGGTCGTTGATGGTGTCATGAGTCAAAACCTCACACAAGCGGCAGAGCTGTGGAAGCTACGTGAGTATATCTCAGAGACCATCTCAGTATTCACCCCTTACAAGAATGATGTCTCTGTACTAATAAGCCACGTGCCGACCTTTATCGAAGAGATTGATCATATTGTCAGCAGCAACTATCCAGACTTTGAAGTTTGCTGGTTCGGTCATATCGGCGATGGTAATTTGCATCTGAATATTTTAAAACCAGAAAGCATGAGCAAGGATGATTTCTTTGCTGAGTGTCAGGTTGTCAATAAATATGTGTTTGAGACGGTACAGAAATATGGCGGTTCAGTGTCTGCTGAGCATGGGGTTGGTATGACAAAGAAACCGTACTTGCACTATAGCCGCAGTGAGACTGAGATCAATTACTTGCGAGACATCAAGAAAGTCTTTGATCCAAATAACATCATGAACCGTGGTAAAATTTTTGATATGTGATTAGCACTCTAAACGCTTAACCTAAATAAAAAGACGCTAACCCGAAAGGCTAGCGTCTTTTTTATGACTTTATAATTCGCAAAAACTACAATCTATAAATATAACAGTATCAATGCGACGACCAGTAATATGCTCAAAAACCCTTGAATAATCAGAAACGCCTGATGCGGTGCCGCGATATGACGCACCATATTACCCAATGCATTATAAGTAATACCTGCCGCCTTAATATGGGGTGGACTATCGAAAGTTTTGATAATTTGCAAAAACTGTTCGGTCCGATCAGATGACCAACCGTGCGGCGCAAAGGGTAAAAACGGAGATAATTGTACGGCTTGTTTCTTGGTCGCGGGTGACCATAACCAACGCTCCAAAAACAGCAAACGCATACGCCAGTCGGCAAAGCTGCGATGATTGATAACTTGTAATAGCAACACTTCTACATTTTTATGACGACTATCGACAAAGATACGCTCTTGCAGATTAAATACGTCTGACTTTTTACCTTCAATACATTGCAGAAAATGACCATTGCCGTAGCATAGCGTGCCTGTGATGTTATGCTGCTGATTGTAGTTACGTGCGTGGCCTTCTACTTCATCAAAAATAGAGGTGCTCAAACGCGAGCAAAGAGTCAGCGTACTGACATAAACCAACTGAACCAAAGCGGAGTCATCTATGTCATCCCACTTCATGATTCTATTGGTATGATTTAAAGGCATAATAAAATAATCCTAAGAAGCCGATGAGATACGGCTAAACGAAACAAGCAACACAATACTATGCCTGAGTTGAACCAAAAAATTGACTCACAAAAACGTAGCAAATATTTACTACGTGAGACTGTTATTACCGTTACAGCTTGCTATGATAACAAGCAAAACAAAAGGTACTGATAGATATTATTTAGATTCAATATTGAGATAATAAATAGCAAGACAGTCGCAGATACAATGATGATGCAGAGTTATGCGCTTATCGGTGTTTACAAACCTAATAGGTATAAAGTGATATAGAATGCGGCGTTCGCTATCCTTTAGCCCTCTACGTTAGTCGAAACAAGCACCAAACATAATGAGTAAAACGGCCTAAGATATCAACATAACCTATTGTAAATACGGCAATAAATTATTGTAACGACAATATCTTCCTATTGGAATGTTTTTATTAATTTTTTGCACAAAAATCGGCACATCAATTTGCTATGACCCCATTATTTGATACCACTACATTCAATAGCTATTTAAAACAGGAAACTTATGAGTAAGATGGAAAAACTAGATGACTTTCACCTCACGATTGCTGAGATTAAGAAAAAAGATTATCCACAATTAAAAGCCTTGATGGATCGTGTCTATGTAAACTTGGGTGGCGCGTGGTCAAAGACAACCATTCATACTTTGATTGACGCGTTCCCAGAAGGTCAGATTGCTTTGTTTGATCATGATCAGCTGATTGGTATCGTGCTCTCTATGCGCGTTGACTATGCCAAATTTTCAAACCCGCACACCTATGACGATTTAATTGGGCAAAAAGAAATCATCAGAGACAACCCAGAAGGTGATGCAATCTATGGTTTAGATGCGCTCATCGACCCTGATTATCGTGGCTATCGCCTCGGTCGTCGTCTGTATGATGCACGCAAGGAACTATGCCGACAGTTGAACTTCCGCGCTATTTTAGCTGGCGGACGTATACCTAACTATCATAATCACAAAGATCTGACTCCAGGCGAATATATTGATGCCGTTGAAAGCCGTGAAATTCACGATTCAGCTTTGTCGTTCCAGTTGTCTAATGGCTTTATCGTTAAGCGTATCTTGACCGCTTATCTGCCAGATGATAAACAATCAAAGGGCTTTGCTACCTTGCTTGAGTGGGCAAATATTTACTATGAGCCTAAAGACTATAAGCCTAATACTCGCAAGTCTGAGGTGCGTATTGGTGGTATTCAGTGGCAAATGCGTGAAGTCGAATCACCTGAGGAGCTATTGCAACAGGTTGAGTTCTTTGTCGATATCATGGCTGACTACAACTCAGACTTTGCCTGCTTACCTGAATTTTTCAACGCGCCATTGATGGGTCTATGCGAAGAAACCGATCAAAATATTGCCATTCGATTTTTGGCGGGCTATACCGAGTGGTTCAAAAATGAAATCTCGCATTTAGCCGTCAGTTATAACGTTAACGTCATTACCGGTTCGATGCCTTTACTGGACGAAGACGATACCTTATACAACGTCAGCTATCTGTGCCGCCGTGATGGTACGGTTGAAGAGCAACGCAAAATTCATATTACTCCGCATGAGCGCAGCGCTTGGGTAATCGAAGGTGGCGATGAAGTCAAAGTATTCGACACGGATGCAGGCCGTATCGGTATCTTGGTCTGCTACGATGTTGAGTTCCCTGAGCTTGCACGTTTGATGGCACTTGATGACATGGATATCTTGTTTGTGCCCTTCTGGACTGATACCAAGAACGGCTATCTACGTGTTCGCCACTGCGCGCAAGCCCGCGCTATCGAAAACGAATGCTATGTGATGATTTGCGGGTCAGTGGGCAACTTGCCGCAAGTTGAGAGCTTGGATATTCAGTATGCTCAGTCATCGATTTTTTCACCTTCAGACTTTGCGTTCCCACATGATGCGATTATGGCAGAGACCACTGCCAACACGGAGATGGTATTCTTCTCTGATGTAAACTTAGACAAGCTTACTCACGTTCGTCATGAAGGCTCAGTACATAACTTAATCGACCGCCGTGATGATTTGTTCAGTTTAAAATGGAAGCGCAAGGCCAAAGTGCCAGCGAGCAAATTGAGTGATGAGCAGCGCCTTGAAAATTCAGGCAGCGTGCTTATTGGTGATCCATTACAAAACCGAGCACAAAAGCCATAATAGGTTGACGTAGCACACTTATAGTAGACTTTATAAATAATACGGCTGATTTTCAGCCGTTTATTTTTATCTAATGTCTACTCTTTGTGCAATGACCATATAGGCAATCACGATAAGATAAGCAGTGACGATAAGCCATTATTTGAAAATAACTGAGAACAATATGCAAACCAAAAAGCGGATGTCATGACGACTGATATTGAGCAAAAAGAAGTAAAGCCAAAGAAGCAGCCGAAGCGAAAGATAGTTTCGATACTTAAAACGATAATGTTATACGGTCTCATGTTTGTCGTGATCTATAGCGTGATCAATTGGTGGCGACAGCCTGTCATGCCTGCCAATCCTCAATTGCAACTGACCGATTACCAAGGACAAAGTATCGATCTAGCAGCGATGAGTCACGAGCGGCCGACACTGGTATACTTTTGGGGTACGTGGTGTTCAGTCTGTAGCTTTACCTCACCCACCATCAATAAGTTAGCAGCAGATAATTATCCCGTGGTCACTGTTGCCGTACAGTCAGGCTCAAACCAAGAGTTACGCAGCTATCTCGATCAACATCAGTTTGACTTCACTACCATAAATGATCAACAAGGCGATATCTTTGCGGATTGGCAAGGACAAGTCACACCGTCCTATGTGATATTAGAGAATGGTGAGATGACACAAGGGCTAACAGGTATTCAACCATTATGGTCATTGAAACTGCGCTTATGGTTAGCATCTGTTTTTTAGCACTTGAGTCGTACTTTATGTTTCAATGAATAAGCATTCAAGGAGCTTATAGCTACGTCTTCACCAATGATATATGACACAGATAAACGATTGATATTGGACAAAATTGGGTCGACCTCGCACAGCTCTTTTTACCCTACCCTTTTTGTCATATAATAGCTGCCGATCTAAATATTTTTTTGAATTATTTTTACTAGCATATTTTATGTTGCAATCGTCTCGTTACCATTTATTATTGACGTAACTATTTACCGACTGATGAGCGACAATGGGTATTTATTGACATGATGGTTGATAAACCGACTATGATGAGCAATATACCTACTATTAGTAATTGAATAATATCGACACAGCATTAACCTCAGCACTACATTGAACATCGAGCCTTGTATCCGGTTTTGAACCGACACACAAACCTACCTTTTAAAAAGATACCTTCTATGACTGATAAAAGCACTGACACACCAAGCCAAGATTACAAAGACACGCTGAACCTTGCGGATACGCCATTTGCGATGCGCGCAAACCTTGCCAAACGCGAGCCAGATTGGTTAGCTGCTTGGGAAGCGGATGACGTCTACGGTAAAATTCGTCAGGCGCGTGCTGGTGCAACCAAATATATTTTGCACGATGGCCCTCCATACGCCAACGGTCAGATTCACTTGGGTCACGCAGTCAATAAAGTACTAAAAGACATTATTGTAAAATCAAAAACCTTGTCAGGATTTGATGCGCCTTATGTCCCTGGTTGGGATTGTCATGGTCTGCCAATCGAACAAAAAGTCGAAGCTAAGGTTGGTAAAGTGGGTCAAAAAGTGTCTGCAACCGAATTCCGTGGTCTATGCCGCGAATATGCGAGTACTCAAATTGAATTGCAAAAAGCAGACTTCAAGCGCTTAGGTGTGTTTGGTGATTGGGACAACCCTTATCTGACTATGAACTTCCATCAAGAAGCCAATATCGTGCGCGCGCTTGCCAAAATCTATGACAATGGTCATGTGACTCGCGGTATGAAGCCGGTCAACTGGTGCTTGGACTGTAGCTCTGCCCTAGCAGAAGCAGAAGTAGAATATCAAGACAAAGTCTCTGACGCGATCTATGTCAGCTTTGATGTGCTCGGTACGGACAAAGTAGCCGCATTGGCAGATATCGCAGATAACATCGCTGCTGTTATTTGGACTACAACGCCATGGACGTTACCTGCTAACCAAGCTATCTCAGTACATCCAGAACATAACTACAGTGTGGTCGCGACTTCAAGGGGCAACTTACTACTGGCTGCTGATCTGGTTGAAACTGCATTGAGTGAGCTAAAACTAGAAAATAACGGTATCTTAGCAACTGTTTCAGGTAGCGAGCTTGAAGGTCTACATGCTCAGCATCCACTGATTGAAGACCGTCAAGTGCCGCTCATCTTGGGCGATCATGTAACTACCGATAGTGGTACTGGTCTGGTACATACCGCACCTGGTCACGGTTTAGACGATTATATCGTTGGTCTAAAATACAACTTACCCGTGGAAAACCCAGTAAGCGGCACGGGCGTTTATTTAGATAGCGCTGCTATATTTGCAGGCGAGCACATCTATAAAGCCAATCCAAAAATCATCGCTGCACTACATGAAAACGGCCATCTAATCAGCCATACCAAAATTGAGCATAGCTATCCGCATTGCTGGCGTCATAAATCACCAATTATTTTCCGTGCTACGCCTCAGTGGTTTATCAACATGGAAACCAAAGGCTTACGTGCTCGCGCGCTTGCTGATATTCCTACAGTCAACTGGACGCCAGCGTGGGGACAAAACCGTATCGAATCAATGATGACGGGTCGTCCGGATTGGTGTATCTCACGTCAACGTACGTGGGGCGTGCCGATTACTTTCTTTACGCACAAAGAAACCGGCGAGTTGCATCCAAACACGCTTGAGCTGATGGAAGTCGCAGCACAAAAAATCAATGAAGGCGGCGTAGAAGCGTGGTTTGATGCTAGCTGTGAAGACTTCTTAGGCAGTGAAGCCGCTGACTATGACAAAGCAACTGACACATTAGACGTTTGGTTTGACTCAGGCACGACGCATTTTGCGGTACTTGATCAACGTGATGAATTGACCAATCCAGCTGATATGTATCTAGAAGGCTCTGACCAGCATCGCGGTTGGTTCCAGACGTCACTGCTAACGTCAGAAGCGATTTATGAGCGCCCACCGTTTAAGCAAGTACTGACGCATGGTTTTGTGGTCGATGAAAACGGTCGCAAGATGAGTAAGTCACTTGGCAACATCATCACCCCGCAAGAAGAGATCAATAAGACAGGCGCGGACATGCTGCGTCTGTGGATTGCCTCAAGTGACTATCGTTATGAGATGAGCGCAGGTAAGACAGTCTTTAAAGGTGCGATCGATATGTATCGCCGTATTCGTAATACATTACGTTTCTTGCTTGCCAATACCGATGACTTCAATCCAGCGACTGATAGCATTGATATCAATGAATTGGTTAGCCTTGATAAATTCATTATTGAGCGCGCACAAACTGTACAAGCGCAAATCATTAGCGCTTACGATGCGATGGACTTTCACCAAGTCACTCAGCACGTGACGGCGTTTTGCTCACAAGACTTGGGTAGCTTCTATCTAGATATTATCAAGGATCGCCAGTACACTACGCAGGCAGATGGACAGCCTCGTCGTTCTGCACAGACGGCTATCTACCATATCACTCATGCGCTGATTCGCTGGATTACACCAATCTTGTCATTCACGGCGCAAGAGGCATGGGAAGTACTGAACCAACGTGATGCGGATAAAGGCGGCTATGTATTTACTCAAGAATGGTATGAGTTCCCAGCATTTGAGCTAAGTGCTATCAGCAACGATGACTGGCGGCGCATCATGTTCGCAAAAGACATGGTGAACAAACATATCGAGACTGCACGTGGCGAAAAAATCATCAATGCCAACTTGTCTGCCGACGTAAGTCTATACGCTGACGGTGCTATGCATGAGAGCTTAGCCAAGCTTGATGAAGAGCTACGTTTTGTATTGATTACTAGTAACGCTGCACTAAAGCCAATGAGCGAAGCACCTACTGATAGCATCGCACAGACAAAAGAAGTGACCGACACCAATACCGAAGAAGCTGTAGACTTAGTGGTGCAAGTAAGCGCAGCTACTGGTACTAAGTGCGTACGCTGCTGGCACATTCGTGATGACATCGGTACAGATAGCGCACACCCTGAACTATGCGCGCGCTGCGTGACCAATGTTAGTGGCGATGGCGAGGTGCGTCACTATGCCTAACCCAACTGATTCGCCTGAAAGCCAGCGTGACCAGCAGCCGCAGGTTGAGATTGACCATTCGCCTAAGCCTGCTCATGCAACCACAGGTAGCTCGACTACGCCTAGAAGTCGCCTGACCAAGTCAACAAATAGGACACCAAAGCTGGTGGCCAATGGCAGTCGTGCGCTTGTATGGTATATATTGGCATTGGTTATTGTCATTATCGATCAGTGGACCAAGTGGTTGGCAGAAACCAAACTGACCTTTCATGATCCAGTGCCGGTAATTGAGCCATTTCTCAATTGGACATTGGCTTATAACTACGGCGCGGCATTTAGCTTTTTGGCGGATGCTGGTGGTTGGCAGAAGTGGTTTTTTTCAGGACTGGCGTTACTAATGTCGCTATTTCTAATCATTTATCTGATTAAAGCACCGCGCAAAGCCACGCTGTTATCTTTCGGTCTAGCCTTAGTATTGGGCGGTGCAGTTGGTAATTTAATCGACCGCTTATTACATGGTCATGTTATTGATTTTATCCATGTGCATTATGCTGATGTTTGGCATTATCCGATTTTTAATATCGCTGATGTTGGTATCTCTATCGGTGTATTATTGATTGTCATTGATATGCTGTTTTTGGAGAAGAAGCGTGAAATGCCACGTTCATAACCGTCTATAGCTAGAGACATTAATTCAATTTATAAATAAAAAAGGTGGGTTACGTATTCGTAACCCACCTTTTTTATTTACTATTTCTGACGATTGAATATGTATGCTAATTTGACCTATCTGCACAATTTCTATTCATGCACCCAAATACCAGCCTCACCGACAAAGTAAGTATGAGTATCTGCTACCTCAATGTTATATACCGTCATAGTAAGAGAACCTTCGCCCTCTTCCCAATCTATAGTATCAGGATCTTTCCATTCGCCTTGGCGGAAGCCAAAGAACTCAGCATGTTCACGTTCGTCTTCAGGTGTTTGTTCTAATAGGCGTTGCTCCCACTCCTCATCATGCTCATATAACTTGTCTGTCACTGCTTGATAAGTGACGCTATTCTGAAGCTCCTCGCCTGTTGTTAAATCAATTAGACTGCCATATTGAGCAGGAACGTCTTCATCGAATTTTGGTACGAAACCAATATTGGATCTATCCGTTCTATAAATTTGTCTTAATGATGTAGTGTCATAGGGATTATTGCCAGACTCAGCCGAATATTTAATCAAGTCTTTGTTAATTAAAATATCTTGAGATTTTACCTCCTTCGCTTGAGTCCACTTTGAGCCTTCAGTCCATAGCGGGTGGTTTTTTGTTATCAATAATCGAGTTGAAGGTTGATCATCGACTAACCTCTGAAGTTCAATTTGTTCCTTCATTGGTAATGAAGAATCAATTGCAATCGATAATTCTAACAAATTCACCAACACGCTTTGAGTAACCATAGTATTCGTTACTGCTTTATAAACTAGCTCACCTAAGCCATCAGCTGCCTTAGACAACACTTTATCGCCAATTTTTAGTTGTTCTATTGGTACTAAACCTTTTTCAGTATGTACTAATGTGCCACCAACGAAGCCTGACGTATTCATAATCACATTATCCATATGTGTGTCTTAGTTCTCATTTATAGCAACTCTGATAGTAAATCAGTGACAGCCTCTAACCCACCACCTGCCAATAAAAACAGTAATCCTGCCATGTTCACAACGACGGTCAAATAATAAGTCACTCGAAACTCAGGCTTTTGTGATTTGTGACGCAGATACGTTTGAGCCAATAGCGCGCCTACCCAACCGCCAAGCGCACTTAGTATATACAGTGTAGACTCAGGCGTACGCCAGTCGCCACTTTGCGCAGCAGCTTTATCTTTGGCATACATACCATAAGTAATAATCCCTAGCACGACGTACCAGCCGAACACTAGCCAGCTCAATTTATCTGTCGCTGCTAATAAAGCTAAAACACCATAAAAAGCCAGTCCAAGGAACGAGCGTTTCTTTTGGCCCGCTTCAAACTCTGCCTGATGGCTCCGTTTCTGATTGCGCTGACGGATCTGCTGATTTTTTTGTGCCATTTTTTGCTGCACAAACCCAAGCTCTTGTACTTGCGTGGCTCGCTTGCGTCCCTCCGCATCCTGTCCAATGCTAAAGACCACTACCTCACCGATATCAGGACGGCGCTTAGCCTTAAACTCACTCACATGAAAGAAAACAGACTCGCCTGCTTCAGTTTCAATAAAGCCAAACCCTTTATCGTCCTGCCATTTTTTGACAGTGCCTTGTTGTTTATTCACTACCGACACCTCATATCTTTTAGAATTGCCAATTATAGTACACCATCTGCGTTACATTATTGACGCTTACATCTGGGCTTAGATGGCTTATTATTTCTTACACTATAATACTGCAATTAAATAGACTGTAATCCAACGCATTATTTTCTATTCTTTTATTCTAGCAACCGATGGCTTTTTATTATGACTCAATCTCAATTTATTAACCCAAACGAAGACACTCGTATCGCTCATGGTAGCCTTGTGAAGTTGCACTTTGAAGTTTCACTAGAGAACGGCACCATCATCGACTCAACCTTTAATCGTGATGCACCTGTGTCTTTGACCATTGGTGATGAGAGCTTGTTACCTGGTTTTGAGCAAGTACTGATGAATCTACGCGCCGGTGACACTCGTACCGCACACCTTGAACCAGAGCAAGCATTTGGTGAGTGGAATCCTGAAAACATCCAACATTTTAGCCGTACTCAATTTGCGCTAGTCGCTGACAATCCAGAAATTGGCATGATGGTTGAGTTCGAAGACAAAGGTAAAAACACGCTGCCCGGTACGATCAGTGCCATCGATGATGATCAAGTCGAAGTCGACTTTAATCATCCGCTTGCTGGACAAGACGTGTTGTTCAAAGTAAAAATCTTCAAAGTCACACCACCCGGTGTCACTGGTATCAAATTGATGTAGTCACTTAAAGACTATCAAAAACTCGTTAGGCATTAACTAAGATAAAAGCTCGCGACGATAAAAATTAATATCGATAAAAAAGCCAAAAGGGAGACTTATATGCAGTATCAAACCTTACCGCAACTCGATGAAAAAGTATCTAAAATCTGTTTAGGCACGATGACATGGGGACAGCAAAATACTGAGTCCGAAGCACATGAGCAAATGGATATGGCACTCTCTGAGGGTGTGAATTTTTGGGATACCGCCGAGATGTACCCGTCACCACCAGATAAAGACAAACAGGGTGATACCGAACGCTTTATGGGTACTTGGTTTGATAAAACCAAACAGCGTGACAAAGTCATCCTTGCTAGCAAAATATCACCAATGGACTTTTTGCGTGATGGTCAAACGCGCTTTAACGCCGAGCATATTAGCAGCGCTATTGATGGCAACCTTGAGCGTCTACAAACTGATTATATCGATATTTATCAGCTGCATTGGCCTGAACGTAAAACAAACTTTTTCGGTCAGCGCGGCTATGATGAAGAGATGTCAGCACAGTCATTAGATGATTTAACGCCATTTTTAGAGACTATTCAAGCGTTGAACGATGAAATCAAAAAAGGTCGTATTCGTGCTTATGGTTTATCGAATGATACCGCGTGGGGACTCATGCGCTACCTGTGGGAAGCAGATAAAAACGGTCTAATTCCACCACTTACCGTGCAAAACCCATATAGCCTATTGAACCGTTTATACGAAGTCGGTATGGCTGAGATTGCCCATCGTGAAAACGTTGGTCTACTGGCGTATTCTCCGCTTGGTTTTGGTGTATTGTCTGGTAAATATCTTGATGGTAAACGTCCAACTGGTGCACGTCTGACTATGTATGATCGTTTCGGTCGTTATGTGAATGAGCAAGCCAAATCAGCCACTGAGCAATATGCCAAGATAGCTGCTGATGCAGGTCTGGACATGGCGCAGATGTCATTGGCTTTTGTAAACTCTCGTCACTTTGTCACCAGTAACATCATTGGAACGACGACGACCGAGCAACTCAAATCAAACATCGATAGTGTCAATGTGGAGCTAACAGCAGATGTATTAGAAGCGATTGAAGCGGTGCATACACAGCAACCTAATCCATCACCATAGTTGGTATTTTATAGAGACTGGATGTTAATAGAGCCTGCTGAATAAATAATATTAAGTTCGCTCTATTAAATCTCGAGCCCATCCCGAATTCTGTGTAACTGCCATTTAGATTAAATGCCTGCTTATACGATCATCAAACATAATCATAAAGCGATTCAAAGCAGACGTCCAGTTACGGATTGGCATCGACCACTTTTTGGATGCCTGCTGGGTGGCTAAGTACACCACTTTAAATGCTGCCTGATCAGACGGGAACACCTTACGCTTATTCACCGCTGTTCGAATCACGCTGTTCAATGACTCAATAGCATTGGTGGTATAGATGGCTTTTCTGATGTCTTTAGGGTAATTAAAGAACACCGTTAAGCCCTCCCAGTTATTGCGCCAAGACTTAACCACGTGCGGGTATTTCTCGCCCCACACCTCATCAAAGTGCTCAAGATTGGCCTCTGCCATCTCAAGGGTATCAGCGCCATAGATGGCCTTTAAATCAGCCGCTACGGCCTTCTTATCCGTCCACGGCACAAACTTCATTGAATAGCGCACCATATGCACGATACACAGCTGAACCTGAGCTTTAGGATAAACCGTATTGATGGCATCGGGGAAGCCCTTTAAGCCATCGACACAAGCGATTAAGATGTCTTGTACGCCACGGTTTTGAAGCTCGGTAAGAACACCTA
>Ga0207906_1000193_pt1 | contig 35700 bp, 41 predicted proteins | sample LinPmetageLP37_FD_184050 | JGI IMG/M metagenome (GOLD analysis project Ga0207906, IMG submission 184050) | Marine viral communities from the Pacific Ocean - LP-37 (SPAdes) | ecosystem: Environmental > Aquatic > Marine > Oceanic | place: Pacific Ocean | collected 2010-06-16 | reverse complement strand
GAGCGCCACTTCGGCGCGCGTGCCCGTCTCGGTGTGCTTGACCGCAAAGGCGATCTGCTCGTCCGTGTATTTCGACTTCTTCATGGTCCATTTGCTTCGCCTCTCAGCGTGATCGAAATGGCCCGAAATCTCTAGTTCTGATCGCTGCGCTTTTCAGGGAGAAGGTCAGCTCTCGCGGGTCAAGTCAGCCCGGACCTGAGCTTGCAGTACGATAGATCCCGAATCCTGTATTCACGCAGACTCGAACTGCCGCGATAGCAGCATGAGCAAGCTACACCGGGGCTCCGCCGTAGAAGTTTCTCGGATTTACCGGGAACGAGCGCGGCTATGCTACACAATCGGCTCCGGAGCATGTACGTTCATAATCGATTCGACGGCTAGCACATGCGTGCCCAAGGTTTGAAGTATTCGACAACGTTATTCGAACATGCAAGAAAGCGCTGAGATCCCGTTTGTTGCTAGAATATACGCGCCAAACCTCGCACATAATCAGCCAGTCGGAGAGTCTAATGTCTCAACCTGCCGATACCATCGAAATCGAAGGCGATTGGGAAACCAGCAAAGGTGCCCTCATTCGCCGCCTCAAGCGAGTAGAAGGTCAGGTTCGCGGTCTGCAGGCAATGATTGAGCGAGACGCCGAATGCGAAGACGTTGCGGTGCAAATGTCCGCGGCGCGCAAGGCGCTCGATCGAACGTTCTACAACATGCTTTCGTGCGTGATCGAACGTGAACTGTCTTGTAAAAACCTGAACTCGGCGGACGCGCGAGAGCGGCTTAAGTATGCGACCGAACTGCTGGCCCGCTACGGCTAACGTCCCTATGCCGGTCAGTGGCGCCGACGGTTGGCTGCGTCCAGCCAACGCGCGGTCCAGCCGCCCACGATGATCGAGGCCACGAACGGAATCGCTTCGTGCGCATTGAAGCTGAGTGCGGCGAGCGCGGGTCCGGGGCAGTAGCCGGCTAGGCCCCAGCCCAGCCCAAACAATGCCGCGCCGCCGATCAATCGGTGATCGATGTTCGTGCGTGTGGGTAAATGGAAGGTTTTGCCCAGCCACGGTGCAGAAGTCCGGTTGATCAGGAAAAAAGCCGGGGCGAACACGAGCACTGCACCGGCCATCACCAGGGCAAGGCTCGGATCCCAGCCACCCACGACGTCGAGAAAAGCGAGTACTTTGTCCGGGTCTGCCATATGAGATAGGGCGAGCCCGAAACCGAAGAGAAGGCCTGCGGCGAGGGCCACGAGATTCGTTTTCATGGTGTGATACCCAGCATGTGACGCAGGAAGATCGCGGCCAACACGCCGGTGATCATGAATACGGCAGTAGCCACCAGAGAGCGCGTCGACAGTCGGCCGATGCCGCAGACGCCGTGGCCACTGGTGCAGCCCGAACCCAGTCGTGTGCCCGCGCCAACCAGCAGGCCGGCGACTATCAGTAGTGCCATCGGAAAACCCTGGCGCACGGGGATGTCGGTCGGCCATATCAGTACATACATCCCGGCGCCGGCGATCAGACCGATCAGGAATGACAGCCGCCAGCCGGATCGTGGCTCGGCCGAAAAAAGCCCGTGCAGCATGCCTGATATACCCGCGATGCGGCCTATGCCGGCGAACAACAGTGCGGCTGCCGTGCCGACGAGAAGCCCGCCGATAACCGAGGTCAGGGGAGTGAAGTTCACCACCTCAGTAAACAATCCGTTCACAGCGTCGTCTCCAATGAGTACTCGCCGCTATTCAGTCAAGTCCGGCCGTGGTTTCGGCGTGGGCCAGTGCCAGTCCTTGCCCTTGAGCATGACGTTCCAATAAATCCAGGGAAAACCCCGCGTCTTGAGGGGCCAGTGCAGTCGACGCGTCTTGCGTGGATCGAGCGGAAAGCTCGATACCACCTCGCCGCCGTAACGAAACTCTGCCAGCAGCACTTTGCCGTGGGCGACTGTCAACGGGCAGGCTCCATAGCCGTCATAGTCGTGGGTTTTTGCAGAAGACTCGCCGAGCGCTTTGCGCAATTCGCCCACCAGCACGGGGAACTGGCGCCGAATTGCGGCCATGGTCTTCGCGTTGGGGGTGTCGGTGCAATCGCCCAGCGCGAACACGTTGGCATAGCGTGTGTGCGTCAGCCGCTTCTTGTCGACGGTCACCCAGCCGGCGTCACCGGCCAGCGGGCTGTTCTTGATGACGTCCGGCGCCGACTGAGGGGGAACCACATGCAGCATGTCGAATGAACGCGATACGCGTCCGTCCTCAGTTGCGAATGTAGCCTGCTGGCGTTCGCCGTCGACCGCAACGAGATCGTGCTTGAAGTACGGTTTGGCACCGTAGCCGGCGATGACTTTGTCGAGTGCGCGCGCATAGGCAGGGACTCCGAACATCGCGCCGCCCTGGTTATAGAAGGCGACGTTTGCGTTGACGCCGCGCTTGCGCAGGGTGTCGGCGGTGAGATAGAGCGCCTTCTGAGGCGCGCCCGCGCACTTGATCGGCATCGCCGGCTGGGTGAATAGCGCATCGCCGCCGGTGAGCGATTGCGCCAGTTCATGCGTATACGGGGCGAGATCATAGCGGTAGTTCGATGTGACGCCGTTTTTGCCCAGCGTCTCCGGCAACCCTTCGATGGCATCCCAGTCGATTTGCAGTCCCAGGGCGACAACAAGGAAGTCGTAGGTCACGCGGGCGCCCGACGCCAATTCGACTGCATTGTCATCCGGTAAGAAGCCGTTGACCGTGTCCTTGATCCACTGTGCCTTGTCCGGCATGACGTCAGCCTGGCGACGTTTCGTGTCTTCGGCACGCATGTCACCGCCGCCGACCAGCGTCCAGCCGGGTTGATAGTAGTGATCCTCGCTTGGGTCGATGACGGCGACATCTAGCTTCGGCGATTGGCGCACTAGAGCGGCCGCGACTGACAGCCCGGCGGTCCCGCCGCCGGCGATGACGACCCGGTGGTGGCGTTGTGTTGTTGTCGCACGTGTCATGTATTTCTCCTGCTTGCTTTGGTACCCCGCAGGGTATTATGAGAGACTAACAGCAATAACAGCAGGACTGAAAGCCAGGAGGGGTAGTAACACTCCCACTGTATTGATTCATGCAAAGCAGGTAACGAAAGTATGGAAAGCAAGCATCCCGAAGTTGTCGGTTTCTTCGAAGAAAAGACGTTCAGTGTTCAATACGTCTGTATAGACAACAACACGTTGCGCTGCGCCATTATCGATCCGGTTCTCAATTTCGATGAAAACTCTGCGACCACGAGCACCGAATCCGCAGACGAGATCATCGCCTTGGTGCGCGATCGCGGCCTGACCGTGGACTGGATCCTGGATACGCATCCCCATGCCGATCATCTATCCGCTGCGGTTTATCTACAGGAACATCTCGATGCCCCAAGGGGTATCGGCGAACACGTCATCGACGTACAGAAGCTGTGGAAAGACATTTACAACTTCGGTGACGATTTTCCGAGCGACGGCCGCCAATGGGATCGGTTATTCGCCGACGGCGACACCTTCGAGGTCGGCGATCTGCAAGCACGCGTGATGCACTCGCCTGGACACACACTGGCTTCGATCACCTATGTGATCGGCGATGCTGCATTCGTCCATGACACCCTGTTCATGCCGGATTTCGGCACCGCTCGGGCCGATTTTCCGGGCGGCGATGCGGGCACGCTTTACCGTTCGATTCAACGGATTCTGGACTTGCCCGACGCGACGCGGGTATTCACGGGGCATGACTACATGCCGAATGGACGTGAACCCAGATGGGAGTCCACGGTAGCCGAACAGCGCCACCACAACCCGCATCTGCAGGACATGACGGAAAGCGACTATATAAAGCTGCGCAACGAACGCGATGCCGAACTGCCGCTACCGGCGCTGATGCTAGCTGCTCTGCAGATCAATACGCGGGGTGGGCGGTTGCCTGAGCCCGAAGATAACGGTACCGCTTACTTGAAAATTCCTTTAAACGCCTTCTGAGAGTGCAGGAGCGTCGGTGTCGGCAAGCCGACGGACGCTCATCTGAAGGTTGTGATGATTGCAATCCTGACCGAGACCTTTTTAGCCATCTCTGAGGAAATCTACATGCATCGAATGCTGTTCGCCCTGATCGCTGCAAGCGCGTTCATGGCCCCTGTTTACGCCAATGCAAGCGAGGATGACATGAAACTCGTGACTGTACTCACGGCTTCCGAACCACAGACCCAGTTGATGGCGATGGTCCTGACTATGCAGTCAATTCAGCAAGGTGCAAAAGCGCATATCCTGCTGTGTGGCCCTGCCGCCGATATCGCGCTGAAAGATGCACCCGAAAGCGCGATCGCTCCGCAAAAACCCAAGGGTATGAGTCCGCAAGGTCTGTTGAAAACGATCATTGAAAAGACCGGCACAAAGGTCGATGTGTGCGCGATCTATCTGCCAAACAAGGGCGTTGATGCCTCGGCCTTGATCGACGGCGTGACTGCTGCCGAACCCGGCCCGATGGCAGCTCAACTGATAGCGGATGATACCCGCATCCTGAGCTTATAAGCAGGGCAAGAGATGGCATCAATCCGGGAGCGCGTCGCGCTGCAACCCGACGCTCACCGAGTGATGACAGACCCCATCCTCAGCGTATGGATCAAGAGGGCGTTTGTTAAGCCCCGCGCCGTGCCCCTAGTGCTACAGATCAGTACGCGTGATGGACGTGTGGCCGAGCTCGAAGACAGTGGCACTTCCGGCTATCTCAAGATCTCGCTGAGCTGATTCTAGTTGTCGGCACCATCGTTTGTGTCGAGCAGCGAACTCTCCATGTCGAGATACACGCGATAGGCGTTGCCCCGGTTGGTTTGTTTGAAAGCGGGCATTGCGGCGTACCGTGACCAGTCAACGGACTGATAAGCCTCCTCGAACGGTTGCCAGTTTTGCACTGCAGCCTTCATCTGGGCGCGTACGAAGCGAATATAGTTCTCGGTGAATTCAATGGCCGCTTTGGGATCGTCCGAAGGCTCACCGTGACCCGGGATGATATGGCTCGGCTTCATCTCCAACACCTTATCCAAGCCCGCTAACCAGTTGGTCGTGTTGACCTCGTCGCTGTTCATGAACGGAATACGGTGGTTCTGGACTATATCACCGGCAAACAGAACCCCGCCCGGATTGACCAGCATCATACTGTCGTCCGGAGCGTGTGCCGGTCCGGCATATACGACGCGAAAGGTTTTGCCTCCCAGCGTGAATACGATGTCGTTCTCGAAAGTGAGGTCTGGCTGGATGACGCGCGTCGCATCATTGACCCAAGGCGCCAGCGATTGCTCGCGCTGTCGAAGTCGTTTGCCGGCGTCGAGGGAATCCTTGTAGTTGCGGGCTTGGTGTTGGGCGATGATCAGTGCGGATGTCTCGTCGCGAAAGGCCTGGAGTCCATACATATGGTCGGCGTGGTAGTGACTTACGACGACGTAGCGGATAGGCAGGCTGGTGCGCTTGCGTATGGCAGCGATCAGCGCCTTGCCCAAGGCAGGCGTCCCTAGTGCATCAAACACCACGACGCCCTGACTCGTCACGACGAAACCCGCGTTGGCAGTGAATCCCGCGTTACGGTTATCGGGAACGGCTGTTCGCCCCAATACATAGTACGTGTCGGTTCCTTTTACCCGCTGGGGTACCAAGTCGATCTTCAGCGGGGGATAGGCCTCCGCCGCGTGTGTCAAGGCAGGCGCACAGAGAAGCGTAGCAACCACGAATAGTCGCAGTGCCGCCTGTGTAACGTAGTCATTTAGTCGTATATCCATGGGGTGTATCTCCTCGTTCATGGGCAGAGCCACGTACCGGTATAGGTATACATTGTCTGCGGTGAGGTGATCTGCACGTTGATCGTTGCGTCCTGCGAAGCATTTATATGTGGATTGCAACAGTCCTAGTTTTAGTGCTATCACAGTTATAACGTCATTCCTTAAAGAATTAAACGCCGCGGTCTACAGCCCCGCAGGGTTTTCGACGGTGATCGAAGGAATAGTAGGGAGGAGCGAAATGACAAGAAGGCCACGTAGCGAGCAAATACCGCTGCATGACGAAGTTCAGACGGAGGCGGAACGGCTGAAATCGACCGAGCGTCGGACTTTTCTTAAGAAGGGATTGTTCGCGACGGGCAGCGTGATGGTCGGTGGCGCACTATCAGGTTTGTCCCCGAAAGCGCTCGCGGGCGACAAGGGCGCGCCACCGGATATCCCGGCCTGGACCCGAAGTTTAGGGCCTGGGGTGGTAGACCGGCCATACGGCAAACCGTCGGCATCGGAAAGCGGCGTCATCCGCCGCAACGTTCCATGGCTGACGGCGGACGATATCTCCTCTGTGAGTTTCAGTCCGCTGCAGGACTTGCAGGGCATCATCACACCCAACGGTCTGGTGTTTGAGCGATACCACGCGGGCCGCGCCACGGTCGATCCGGAACAGCATCGGCTCATGATCCATGGTCTGGTGGATCGTCCGTTGATCTTCACCATGGAAGATCTGATGCGTTTCCCCAGCGTGTCACGCGTCCAGTTCATGGAATGCGCCGCCAACGGCGGCATGGAATGGCGAGGCGCGCAGCTCAACTCGTTACAGTTCACCCACGGCATGCTCAGCTGCTGCGAGTGGACCGGTGTTCCCTTGTCTGCATTGCTGGACGAGGCCGGCGTGCAGGGCGACGGCGCATGGGTGCTGGCTGAAGGCGCGGATGGTGCCGCGATGACCCGCAGCATTCCGCTGGACAAGGCGCGCGACGATGTGCTCGTGGTCTTTGCGCAGAACGGCGAGCGGCTGCGCCCCGAACAAGGTTACCCCCTGCGGCTGATCGTTCCGGGCTGGGAAGCCAACATGAACATCAAGTGGCTGCGGCGATTGAAGATCGGCTCCAAGCCGTGGTTTACACGAGAGGAAACGTCCAAATACACGGACTTGATGCCCTCGGGGCTCGCTCGCGAATTTACTTGGGTGATGCCTGTTAAATCGGTCATCACCTTTCCGTGTCCCGAGAAGCCACTGGTCAAACCTGGCCGCTACGAAATCGAGGGGCTGGCCTGGACCGGCCGCGGCAAGGTCAAGCGGGTCGATGTGTCCGTAGACGGTGGGATGAGTTGGCAGCCCGCACGGCTCAAGGGGTTAGTTTTATCGAAGGCCTTGACCCGCTTCTCCTTTGACTGGCGCTGGGACGGGCAGCCGGCACTGTTGCAATCGCGCGTGATCGACGAGACTGGAGACGTACAGCCCACACTGGCGCAACTGCGCAAGGTCCGCGGAACCAACTCGATCTATCACAACAACTCGATTCAGACATGGCAGGTCAAGGCTGACGGGAGCGTGAACAATGTCCAACTCGGATAGACGACGGCTCCAGACACTGCGTATCGGATTCGTGAGACTGCTGGGTTGCGCGGGTCTGGTTCTTTCGGCGGCCGGTATTGCCCAACCGCCCAGCGACTCGACCCCTGATGATCGGCCAGCTTACGGCTCGCCGGCGACACCGGAACAGATTGCCGGTTGGGATATTGATGTACGCCCCGACGGTCAAGGCCTGCCGCCCGGCAAGGGATCAGTTGATGAGGGGGCCGAAACGTTCCAAACGCACTGCTCTTCTTGCCACGGGACGTTTGGCGAAGGCATGGGACGCTATCCCAAGCTTTCCGGTGGCATTGGTAGTTTGGCTGACGACCGACCCGAAAAAACCGTGGGCAGCTACTGGCCCTATGCCACGACGCTGTGGGACTACGTGCACCGCGCGATGCCGTTTTATGCGCCTCAGTCCCTTACCGACAATCAAGTCTATTCCCTCGTTGCTTATATCCTGAACCTGAACAACATTGTGGATGCTGACTTTGTTGCCAGCCAAGACAATCTGGCGTCGGTACAGATGCCGAACCGAGACGGGTTTTACCGCCCTGATCCGCGACCGGACACGCCGCGCTCCGAGTGTATGAAGGACTGTAAATCATCTGGTGAAGTGAAGATTTCGTCCTCGGCCAAAGGGAAGAACTTAACGCCGAGCACGAGTGGGCCGTTGGACGAGGGCCAGGTCAAATAGTGGCTAGCACGGAGGGGTGAAATGCCATGGGGATATTTAGATATACAAAAGCCAGCTTTGCGGTACTCATGCTGCTTTTAGTGCTGGTGGAAACTGGGCCGGCTATGGCCCAGCAGAACGACATGGACGCGACCGACGCCCAGCAGGGCCGCGAGTTGGCGTTCGGTCGCTCGAAAGGCAATTGTCTTGCGTGTCACCAGATCGAGGGAGGAGATCTCGCAGGCAACATTGGGCCGCCATTGGTCCAGATGAAGGCGAGATACCCCGATCGGGACAAACTGTTCGCCCGGATATGGGATGAGACCCAGTTCAATTCGATGACAGTGATGCCGCCATTTGGTCGCAACAAGATTCTGGAAAAACAAGAAATTCAGAAGATCGTGGATTTTCTGTACACACTGTAGGTGCTTAACTCGCGTGAGGAGGAACAATCAATGATTAATTATGATCGGCGGAGCTTGCTGAAGCAGATGTTGGGCGGGAGCGTCGCCCTGGTCGCCGTCAGTGGTGGTTTTCTGGCCCTGCCGGCCTGGGCTGCGCCAACTGAGTCCGAATGGCCCAAGGAAGCATTTTCAAAGAAGAAAATGGACGAAGCGATTGAGACGCTCTATGGGCAGAAGCCGACAGAGAGCGACAAGATTTCGCTCGACGTGCCGACTATTGCGCAAAACGGGGCCGTAGTGCCGGTGACCGTTGAAAGCACTCTCGAGAAAGTGACATCCATAGCCCTGTTCGTCGCCAAGAATCCGTTCGCGCTGACGGCATCATTCGATATTCCGGACGGCACGATGCCATTCGTCTCTAATCGTCTGAAAATGGCGGAAACCTCTGATGTCTCCGCGCTGGTCATGGCAGACGGAAAGCTGTACAGCACGTCGAAGAACGTCAAGGTGACCGTGGGCGGCTGCGGCGGCTGAACAAATTTCAATACTGCGGAGAAGATAATGGCTTCAACTATACGTGTCAGAGCGATCGCGAGCGGTGACGTCGTGGATTTCAAGGCCTTGCTGCGGCATCCGATGGATTCCGGGTTTGTGAAAGACTCGGATGGCAAGATTATCCCACCCCACTATATCGAGATAGTGACCGTGAAGATGGGTGAAAAAACGGTGTTTACAGCCAATTGGGGGCCTGCAGTGTCTAAGGATCCCTATCTCGAGTTCAAGTTCAAGGGTGCCAAGAAAGGCGACGCTGTAGCTGTCAGCTGGATTGACAACAAGGGCGAGAGCGACTCGACCACGGCCAAAATCATGTAAGTAAGAACGCGTAACGATAACCAAGAACGAGGGAAGTAAACATGAAAACTAGGCATTGCGCTTTCACCGCTCCCGGGTTCATCGCGCTCGCATTGTTCTTGGTTAGCACGGCGGCACTTGCTGCGCCCGAGGAAGATTCTCCATACGGGTCGGCAACATTTTCCGGCTATGACGACATCGACTCGTTGGAGCAACTCAAGGTGGTTTGGGACTGGTCATTCAAGGATCCGAACCAAGCCGGTGTTTCCATGAATTTTCTCGGCGCGCTGCTGCGCGCCACCACTGATTTTGGCCCCAAGACGATAGATCCGGTCAAGGCGGTGGTGGTATCGCATGGGCCGGAGGTGGTCATCTGGGCCAAGCAGAACTATGCCAAATACAAGACGATTGTTGATCGAGCGGCCAGTTTCGCCCAAGAGGGTGTACGTTTTGAGATCTGTCGTAATGATGCAGCGGCATTGGGATACAAAGCAGAAGACCTGCACGGATTCGTGCATGTAGTCCCAGCGGGCCCTTATGCAATCACCTATTGGCAGAACAAGGGCTATGCGTATATTGCCGGCGGCAGCAGCGATCCCATCAAACCAGTGACGAAGTACAACAAGAATGACCTTGGTCCATCGAAGAATTAGACGCTGGCACCTGGGTGCTACGACCTGGGTCGTCACAGAGGTGGAGACGATTCAATCGACTCATGATTAATCGCAGTGTGCCAGCCGAACTATCCGTCCGCCTGCAACTGCGTGACCGAAGCACGGACGATAAAGCGAGTCAATGGAGGGGAATTAAAATGCGCAAGTTTCTAGTGTTCGGCGTGGCCACTGCGATCATCGGGCTATCCATGCTCGGCGGAGTCGCCCAAGCATCGCCCAAGCAGGATCTGCAAGCTTTTCGCGAGTACTTCAAGCAGCGATTCACGAAGGTGGATACGGACGATTTCGTCAACGGTCCGTACGCTGTCGATGCGGATATGCGAAAACAATGGGAGTCGCTGAATCAGTTCCCGCCATACTCGTTTGCTCTGGATGAAGGCGAGGAGTTGTTCAACACCCCGTTTGGCAACGGCAAGAGCTACGCCGACTGTTTCGCCAACGGCGGAAAGGGTATTCGGCAGAACTACCCACGCTTCGACGAAGCGACTGGGCAGGTGGTGACGCTTGAGCTGGCGATCAATCAGTGCCGGAAAGACAATGGTGAACAGCCTCTGCCCTACAAGAAGGGCAAGATTGCAGCGATTTCCGCTTATATGGCATCGACGTCCGATGGCAAGCGGTTCGATATCAAGGTTCCCGATAATTCCCTGGCGCTCGCGGCGTATCAGCGCGGTGAGAAGTTCTACTACGAGCGGCGCGGGCAGCTGAATTTTTCCTGTGCGAGTTGCCATAATCAGAATGCGGGTCAGAAGATCCGTGCGGATACCCTGGCCCCGGCAATGGGTATCGTCGCGAGCTTCCCGATTCATCGATCGAAATGGGGGGAACTGGGGACGCTCCATCGTCGTTTCGTCAGCTGTAATCGAAACGTGCGCTCCGAGCCGTTCCCGCCGCAAAGCGAAACCTACCGCGACCTGGAGTACTTCCTGACTTATATGAGTAATGGCTTGCCCGTCGCGGGGCCGGCATCGCGGCCCTGATCGCAAGCTCTCGGTAGACGCGCAACCGCTCACGATAAGTCGAAGAGGGACTTGCAACATGTACAGAATTCTTTTTTTTACGCTACTGGCGTCGAGCACCTTGCTGCCGTTCACTGCCTACGCGGACAGTACTCAGGCTCAGTACGAACACGCACAGCAGATGGCGGTGGCGACACACGAAGAGGCCGGCAAGGCCGGTAATCAATGGACGACGACATCGGATGTTCTCGACGCTGCAGAGACGGCCGCAAAGACTGGCGATTACGAGAAGGCCATGACGCTAGCCCAACGTGCGCAGGCGCTGGCGAAGCTTGAGCTTGCGCAAGCCCAGGACGGTGATTGGCAGAAGGCCCGACCCGAGTAGCTGCCAATCCGACATCAGCCCGATTGAAGGCGTGTTCCAATGACGATGAATAGACGAGAATTCCTGAAAATACTGCAGATCGCGTCGCTGGCCGGACTTGCCCCCGGCGCCGTGCTCGCGGGCGTCGACCCGAAGCGCGATCTCTACGAGGCTCCGCTTGAAGGCAACGTACGGTTGCTGCACATCACGGATACGCACGCTCAGCTTCAACCGGTTTATTTTCGTGAGCCAAACGTCAACATCGGCGTGGGTTCGAGCGCCGGACAGCCCCCGCACCTCGTCGGACGCCATTTGCTGGAGCACTTCGGTCTAGATGCAGGCACCAAAAAGGCCCACGCGTTTACCTATCTTGACTACGCGAACGCCGCATCCCGCTATGGCAAGCTCGGAGGCTTCGCACACATCAAAACGCTTGTGGACAGCCTGCGAGACCAGGCCGGGCTTGACAGTACGTTATTGCTGGACGGCGGCGATCTGCTGCAGGGGTCCGCAACCGCCTATTGGACCCGGGGCCAGGATATGGTCGGGGCGGGCAACCGCATGGGCTTCGACTTCACCACCGGGCACTGGGAATTCACGTACAAGGAAGAAGAGATACGCGCCAATATCGATGCTTTCAACGGCGAGTTTCTGGCGCAGAACGTCTTTCTTTCCGAGGATGCATTGTTCGAGGGTGCGCAAGCATACGATGAGGCGAGTGGCCGCGTCTTCAAGCCCTATAGTGTTCGTGAGGTCGGCGGCAAGCGCGTCGCCGTTGTCGGCCAGGCGTTCCCCTACACGCCCATTGCCAATCCTTCGTATTTCATACCGGACTGGCGATTCGGCATCAGGGAAACAGAGCTTCAGAACGTAGTCGACACGATCCGGGCAACGGAAAAGGTCAATGCCGTGGTACTGCTGTCGCATAACGGCATGGACGTCGATTTGAAGCTCGCCAGTCGGGTCACGGGTATCGACGCCATTCTCGGCGGGCATACCCACGATGCAGTGCCGGCGCCTACGATTGTCAAGAACTCTGCTGGCAAGACGATCGTTGCCAATGGGGGGTCGAACGGCAAGTTTGTGGGTGTGCTCGATCTTGATATTGGGGACGCGGGGGTTCGCGATTACCGATACCGCTTGCTGCCGGTCTTCTCCAATATCATAAAACCCGATCCCGAGATGACGGCTTATATCGACCAGGTGCGTGAACCGTATATGGACCGGCTCACGGATAACCTTGCGGTCGCCGACGACGTGCTTTACCGCCGCGGAAATTTCAACGGCACCATGGATCAGGTCATCTGTGACGCCATGCGATCTGTCCTGGGCGCCGATATCGCCTTCTCGCCGGGTTTTCGCTGGGGCACGACGCTCGTTCCAGGTCAGACGATCACAATGGAAGACGTGATGAACGAGACCGCGATCACGTATCCGGAGACGTACGTGAACGAAATGACCGGGCAGCAGATCCAGGCGATCATGGAAGACGTCTGCGACAACCTCTTCAATACGGATCCGTATTACCAGCAGGGCGGCGACATGGTGCGCATTGGCGGCATGGACTATGTCTGCGATCCCACGCAAACGATGAACCAGCGACTCTCCGAGCTGACGCTGGACAACGGTAAACCCCTGGATCCGAACAAGACCTACAAGGTTGCGGGCTGGGCCACGGTGAATTCGAAGGCGCCCGGAGCGCCCATCTGGGATGTGGTCGCGGAGTACATGCGTAGTGAAAAGCACATACAGGTCAAAAGACTCAACACGCCGAAGCTGAAGGGCATGAAGAACAACCTCGGCATAGAAGACTACGCCTGATTGGCGTCGAGCCTGCCGGGCAACGAACGGGAGGGACCAGGCGATGCGGGAATCTCGAAACGGTTTGTCCGGAACTCTGCGGGCTTTTAAACCGCCTCTGCGCAGCGGCTGGCTCGGGTGTCTGCTAGTTCTCGCCGTACTGCTGGCGCCGATCGCCAACGCGCAGCCGCCGGTCAGCGACGACAAGCCTTTCGCGGAACATTTTCTGGTGCTGCAAATCAGCGACGCCGACCCCGAAACTCAGAATCACGTACTCAGCGTTGCCGCCAACCTGCTTGAATACTACGGGCCCGACAAGATCGATATCGAGATCGTGGCCTTTGGTCCGGGCATCCACTTGCTGTTCGCCGGCAACGAGCGTGCAGAGCGGATCGCCAGCCTTGACGCCCAGGGCGTTCGTTTCGATGGCTGCATGAACACGATCGATACGATCACGCGCGAGACCGGTCACAGGCCCGATCTCAACCCCGACATGATTCCGGTTAAGGCGGGCGTCGCGCAGATACTGGCGTTGACGGAAAAAGGCTACACATTGGTGCGGCCGTGAAGGCGCGCATGTAGCGACAGGGCGTCGTAGCGACAGACGGACCATGAACCGAGGAGCACACACAATGATCAACAATTCCAACCGCCCGGCACGTATCGGGTTCCCCGGCATCCTATGGTGCGCCGCGATGCTGGTCCTGGGCAGCTGCACAATAGCGCACGCGGAGCCGTTCGGGGACCCTCAGTATAAGGTCGCGATTCAAGTCAGTACCGACGATCCGACTACGCAGCGCATCGCCTTGAACAATGCTGCAAATCTGCAGAAAGAATTCGGGATGGATAATATTCGTATTGAAATCGTGGCCTACGGGCCGGGTTTGAGCATTCTCACGCAAAAGAGCCAACTGCCGGAGCGAGTGGAAAGTCTGATTTCGCAAGGAATCCGTTTTAGCGCATGTCATAACACGATGGAAGGAATAAAACGCAAGACCGGACATCTACCGAAACTGCTTGAGACCGTCGAAGTCGTGCCCTCAGGCGTTGCACGTATCGTAGAACTGCAGCAGCAAGGTTACGCGTACGTGCGTCCCTGATCGGATTGTTTGCCGGGCAGGCATGTCGTTGTCAGCAGCGAGGTCGCGATGTCACATCTAAATATGAGTGTCGGAATTTTGTCGGCTGCACTATTGCTTGGCGGTTCACCGGCGCTACCCGCTGCAGAAAGCTCGAGCGAAACGCCGGTAACAATCAATATCCAGCGCATGTCGCTTGAGACCGCGCTCAGGCTTGCACACTCGGCGATTGATGAATGCCGTGAGCAGGGTGTGCAGGTCGCCGTGACCGTGGTTGATCGCGGCGGGCATCCGCAGGTTGTCTTGCGTGATGTGTTAGCCGTGGACCTCACCCTTGAGATCAGCCGCCAGAAGGCCTACACGGCCATGTCGTTCGGCTCGCCAACCTCGGTGTTGGCCAGTCGTTTCGCGCAGCCATTCTCGGTGGCTAAGGTGGATGGCGTGCTGCCCGCTGCCGGCGGGCTACCGGTTACCGCGGCCGGAGCGACAATCGGCGGTGTGGGCGTGAGCGGAGCGCCGTCGGGCGAAACCGACGAACAGTGCGCCCAGGCCGGTATCGATGCAGTGGAAATGGATCTGGAAATGGCCGGTATGTAGTCATTACCGATGTCGCCTTTAGGCTCGGCACTGAGCATGGCGGTTCATTGGATTAGGGCTATCAATAATAATCGAAGAGGAGAACGACGATGACTCATCACACGCATAATGCAGGGCGGAGGAGGCTGCTGAACACCGCATTTCGGGTAACGACATCTGTCGCAGCAGCTTGTCTGGTTCCGACCGTCGCCATGGCTTCCGACGAACCTCCGAAACTTTCCATGGATGATGCAATGGCCAAGAGCCTGCATTACAACGAAGATGCCAGCCAAGTTCAGATGGCCGCTCACAAACAAGGTCAGGATTGTGCTGCGTGCCAGTTATACAAGGGCAAGGAAGGCGAGCAATGGGGCCCGTGCCAGATCTTTCCGGGCAAGCGGGTCGCGGCGAAGGGTTGGTGTTCGTCGTTTACGGCCCGGAGCAGCTAGATGGCGCTATGGCTTTAGTCATCAGACAATCGGTTACCGCGCACGAAGCCAACCATCAGCCGGATCGCCGTCGACATATCAAAGAAGCTTTATCGGGTCCTTATATTGTCGAGCACAAGATCCCAGCGATTCACAAGATTGATAACTTGTTATCGATTTGGTAAAGAAATATTGGGTTGTGTACATGAGCGCATTCAGAGATATCACGGTCGCGGCTTCGGGGCCGTGATATTTAAATCCCGACCTTTAAGCGTGCCGTGCCAATACAGCCAACCTGAGAGATAACGTTTGATTGGCCAGTGCAAGCGCCGCGGTACTCGCGGATCCAGCGGTAAGCTGGATACAACCTCATTGTCGTAGCGGGACTCTGCGAACAGGACTTTTCCGCGTCCGATCGGCAGCGGACTGGCACTGTAGCCGTCGTATAGCCGATTTTCGATGCCGGAAAAGCCCAGCGCACGACGCAACTGGCTGACTACAACGCCAACCTGACCACGCACTGCCGAAAGGGTTTTGGCATTGGGCAAGTCCGTGCAATCACCCAGCGCGAATATGTTTTCGTAACGCGTGTGGGCCAAGCGCAATGGGTCGACGCTCACCCAGCCAGTCGATCCCGCAAGATCGCTTCTTCTGACTACATCCGGCGCCAATTGCGGAGGTACCACGTGAAGCATGTCGAAATGGCGTAGCACAGACCCATTGTCGGTTCGGAAAAGCGCCTCCTGCCGACGGCCATCGACCGAGATTAAGTGGTGTCCGAAGAACGCGTCGGCGCCACAGTTGGCAAGGACCTTGTCCAACTGCTGTGCGTAGGCAGGGACGCTAAACATTGTCTCGCCGGAACTGTAGAACGCCAGTTCCATGTCGACCTCCCGACGCCGGAACAAGTCGGCGGCGAAATAAAGCGCGTTCTGGGGGGCTGCAGCACATTTAATGGGGCCGGCCGGCTCGGTGAAAAGGGCTCGCGCGCCTTTGAGTTCTTTGCTTACCTTACGAGTATAGCGCGCCAAGTCATGACGATAGCAGGAGCAAACACCGTTCTTGCCGAGTGTTTTCGCCAAGCCGCTGACAGCATTCCAGTTGAGTTTGACGCCGAGGGCAACGACTAAAAAGTCGTACTCGACGAGCTCTCCTGAGCTGAGCGTCAGACGATTTTCGAGAGGGGAGAAGCCTGCGACTGCATCCTTGATCCAAGTCGCTCTTCGGGGTATTACACGTTCTTGTCGCCGCCGGCTCGATTTACTGCGCATATGTCCGCCAGCCAGCATCGAGAATCCCGGCTGGTAATAGTGGTACTCAGCAGGGTCAATGATTGCGACATCCAAATCGGGCTGTTGTCGCAACAGCGTTGCTGCGACCGCGAGCCCGGCGCTTCCTCCGCCTGCAATCACGATGGTATGGGACTTGGCTCTATTTATGGTTTTGGCCATGTGTTCCCCTAGAAACTAACGGAATACCCGTCCGGGTATACATAAACGTAGCAGGTATAACGTTATTGCTCAAAGTAATTTGAAAGCGCCTATCAGCGAGCCACTTCGGGAACGCGCTTGGGAATTGATCGAATTTGGCTCGGGGGCTTCCCGTTACGCCAAAGACGGTAGTTGGCAAATCACAGCCGGTATGTGGCTTCAGGTCAGTCAGGGCCCGGACATTCTTTTGCTATCTTGAGAATAGACACAGTCTCGGTATGCCTCTGGTTAAGAAATTCCGATTAATAAAGGTGACCGCAGAGCATCAGGACTCAAGATCGAAAAATCCGATTTCCAGGGCGTTCGTCGAACCGATGTTTGACTTAATATCGGCTGTTCGGCGCTTCTGTCGTTCGTGTTGCGCATGCTCGTTTGGCCGCAACGTATTGGCCTGCTCGGCGCCACGGTTATTGTTGTGGCCGTTGCCCGCCAAAGATCGCTTCGATCTCCTGCCCCTGGGGGAGGCCCTGCTTTACGCGGACTTCGCCGTTATCTGTCTTGTAAAGAATCGTCGGCGTGGCGGAATAGCCCAGCGAACTCATCAGTTCATTGTTCGCAGCTACCTTTTTGCGCGCCTCGTCAGGGATATCCGCAGCAACCTGAATACCGCCTCTCGCGTAGTTCTGTTCGCTGCGGGTGAAAGCGGCTCCCGGGTCGTCTGCGCCGAGGATGGTGGCGGCTTTTGGCGCGCTATCGGCTTTGAGAATGCCTACCAGGACGTGGCGGATTTGTACTTTGCCCGCTTTCACCCAAGGTCGCGCGGCCTGCCAGAACTTGTGGCAATAGGGACAGTTCGGATCGGTGAACTCATAAACAATCACCTCGGCATCATTGCTTCCGTCGCCAACCCAATAGCTGGACTCAAGCTTGTCCCATGCGTTCTTGTTCTGGGGCCCGGAGACAATGCGCTCAAGCGGCTCTGCGCTCATATCACTGCCTTTGGCATCGAGCAACGTGCCTAGAATCGCGTGTTTCCCGTCCTTGGTCAGGTAAATAGCCATCGGCCGGCCCTGAAAAGTGGCGGCGTAACCGGTGAGACCTGAAGGCGCATCGAATTTTTCAACGATATTCAGGCCGCGATCAGCAAGTGCGGCCACGGGCCCCGGAAGTGTGGGATCGGCGGCATCAGATCTGTCGGGCCAGGCGACCAGAACATAGGTGCCGACGACCAGGGCGGCGAGTGGCAGAGCGAGCAGTACGCGGCTCAATCGTTTCATTGGAGCTCCTTTGCTGATGACGAGTGGTCGGATTCCGAGTCGAACCCTTCGAGCGCCCGAGCAAGTGTGGCCTTCGACAGTTGACCGATATGGCTGTCTATCAGGCGACCGTCGGCGTCGTAGAACAATGTCGTCGGCAGCGCGGCAGAGCCCGCTTGTCGTGCAATCTGGCCGCGGCGATCGCGTAGCACGTGGCCGAGATCGAGCTGCATGCGGTCGAGAAAATCCTGGATAGTGGGCGCGGCCTCGGCCTGATTGGCGAATACGAACAGAATGTCGGTCCGCTCGGTTTGCGCCTGTTCGAGCACTGGCATCTCGGCACGACACGGCGGACACCAAGTCGCCCAGAGGTTAACGACCATTGGCCGATTACCCTGGCTTTGCTGCAGGCTCGCGAGGTCGGTCGTCGCGCCGTCGAGCGTGTATAGCTCGGCATCCGGCGGTCGACTCGCCTGATTCTCGATCAGGGACAATGCACCGCCGGTCAATCCCCATGTCAGCACGCCGGCAAACAGGGCCGCGCCCAATGGGCGCCGTAAGGCCGGTTGGCGCAAGACGATATAGCTTGCATAGAAACCCATGCCAAGAAGGCCGGCCGTGATCTCGAAGCCGCCGTCACGAATATCGAGCCAAGCCAGCGGGTGGAGGCCGTAACTTGGAAAATAGTGCGCGACAAAAGCTACCCGCGCGATCACGAAGCCGACCAGCCCAAGCGTGAATAGGGTGTCGGAGATGGGGACAACGCGCCGGCGCGCGGCCAGCTTGCCCACGGCTAGCGCGACCAGCACAGCAAAAACCATCAACGCCTGACCGACGGAGATCGCCAGTGGGCCGAGATTGAACGACAGCATCAGGACGCTGCCTTCGCCTGGGACAGCTGTTGTAGAAATTCATCGGCACCCACTTCGCCGACCACGCGCGCCGCGCGCCGCTCTTGGCCGTCAGGGCCGATCAGCAAGATGGTAGGGGGGCCGACTATGCCGAATTGTTTCATTAGGGCGCGATCGGCGGCGTCGTTGGTGGTGACGTCCGGGCGCAGCAGCTGGAAATCGTGTAATGCCTGTTGGACTTTGGTATTGCCGAAGACATCGGCTTCGATGACTTTGCAGGAAATGCACCAGTCGGCATAGAAATCGACCAGCGTCCATCGGCCTTTGGCCGACGCCGCGTCGATCTTCGTGTTGAGGTCGTCAAGATCGGCCACGCCGTTGAAGCGGTCCATGAAGCTGCCTTGTTCGCCGGATACTCCGGTCGCGGAAGCTGTCGTGGTGGAAGCCGAAGCGAACGCCAGCGGCTGGCGGATACTGTTTGCACCGCCGGCCGCACCCACGACGAGCAATCCGCCCCAGAGGCCGAACAGCAGTCCCGCGACACGTGAGATGACGGTCGTAGGCCGGAGCGGGCCGGCCGCATGCGCCGCCAACTGATAGAACGTGACGCCGATGGCGACCAGCCAGGCGCCCCAAAGGCCAAGTGTGACGTGGTCCGGCACCACGCGCTCTATGAACCAGATCGACGTCCCCAAAAGCACGAAGCCGAAGACTACCTTCATCCCGGTCATCCAGATGCCCGGCTTGGGCAACAGATGCGCGCCGACAGTGCCGGCGACCACTAACGGCGCGCCCATGCCCAGGCCCAGCGCGAACAGAGCGCTGCCGCCCAGCGCGACGTTGCCGCTGTCAGCGATATACAACAGTGCGCCTGCAAGTGGTGCGGTCATGCAGGGACCGACCAGCAGCGCCGATAGCACACCCATGATCGCCGCACCGCCAAGGCTGCCGCCGCGTTGGCGATTGTTGGCATTGTTAAGGCGATTACGCAGACCGGCCGGTAACTGCAACTCGTAAACGCCGAACATGGACAACGACAAAGCGATGAAAACTGCTGCGAAGGCACCCAGCACCCACGGCGTCTGCATGACCGCCTGCAGATTGGCGCCTGCAAGTGCGGCAGCTACGCCAAGCAAGGCATAGGTCACTGCCATTGGCAATACATAGGATACAGAGAGCACGAAACCGCGCCTGCCATGCGCGTCGCTGCCTACGATCAGGCTGGTCAGGATCGGTACCATTGGCAGCACGCAGGGGGTAAAGACCAGCATCAGTCCGAGACCGAAGAATATCGCCAGAACCCAAGCGGTATCGCGTTCGGCAAGACTCGCGGCGAGCGATTGATCCTCGCCGAGCGCTGATGTGTCGTCAGCGATATTTCCGGGCACCGTGGACGTGGCATCACCAATTCCGTAATCGGCTAGATTCAACGCGGCATGCTGTGGCGGATAGCACAGCCCAGCTTCAGCGCAGCCCTGCCAAGTGATATTCAGCCTGCGCGCGCGCCCCGGATCCACGCTGACCGACACCTGATTGTGGTACACCTCCGATTCGCCGAGAAAATCATCCTCGATCAGTTCTCCGTCGGGGAACCGCACGGCGGAAATCGGCTGGTTATCGCCTTCGATCTTGAATTGGTGGCGATAAAGATAATAACCAGGCGCGATGTCCCAGGTGATGTTCAGGGTGCCGCCCTTGCTGGCCGCCACATCATAGGTAAATGCCTGATCAGCACGAAGAAATTTACCGTTTGAAACCGTATCGGCGGCCAGCGCACTGGGACCGCACAACAGGAGAAAGGCCGCAATGGCCAGCCGACGATACGGAAATCGAAACATTACTCCGCGCTCCTATCTGCAATGATTACAATGATAGTCACGCCGATTAAGTCAGTATTAAGAGCGTTAGCTGCCGAAAACTACTGGCACGTAATGATCGACCAGCAGCGCCGTGAAGATCGCCATCAGATACAGGATCGAGTAGCCGAAGGTGCGCATGGCCAGCCCCGGCTTCGGCCAGTACTTGAGCCGCACCGCATAGACCAGAAACCAGCCCGACAGGCCGATCGCGCTGACCAGATACAGCGGACCGCTCATGCCGCTGGCAAACGGCAGCAGCGACACCAGAAACAGCAGCACGGTGTAGAGCAGCACCTGCGTACGCGTGTATTCCAGCCCGTGGGTGACCGGCAGCATGGGAATATCGACTTCCGCGTATTCGCGATGACGCTCGATGGCCAAGGCCCAGAAATGCGGCGGCGTCCAGATGAAGATGATCAGAAACAGGATCAGCGCGTCGGCGTCGACCGTACCCGTGACCGCGGTCCAGCCGAGCACCGGCGGTGCCGCACCGGCCGCGCCGCCGATGACGATGTTCTGCGGCGTCGCGCGCTTGAGATACACGGTGTACACACCGGCATAGCCGATCAGCGTGACCAGCGTCAGCCAGGCGGTGAGCGCGTTGAACAGAAACAGCAGTACCAGCATGCCGGCCACGCCGATCGCCAGTGCGAAACGCACCGATTGGCCCATGTCGAGATGGCCGGTGACTAGCGGCCGTCCGCGCGTGCGCGCCATGCGCCCGTCGGCCTTGCGATCGAGTATCTGGTTGACCGCGGCCGCCGAGGCGGCCATGAGACCGATACCAAGCGTGCCGAACAGCAAAGCATCGATCGGCACCATGCCGGGCGTCGCCAGGAACATGCCGACCATGGCGGTGAATACGATCAACAGCACCACGCGCGGCTTGCACAGCTCGTAGTAGTCGTTCAGCCGTTGTGCTCGATCGGCGCTCATATCTGACGATACGAGCACAAGCCCGGCTTACGCCATTTCCCGCGGGTCGATCTTGGGCGGCAGTTCGAAGGTGTGATACGGCGCCGGCGAATCGACCGTCCACTCGAGACCGCGTGCGCCTTCCCAGACGCGACCGGTGGCCTTCTTACCCGAACGGCGCATGCACATGGTCATGTTGTAGATGAACACGAACTGGCCGAGGAAGAACATCAGCGCGCCGACCGACGAGACCATGTTGAAGTCGGTGAACTGCACCGCGTAATCCGGGATACGACGCGGCATGCCGGCCAGACCCAGGAAGTGCTGCGGGAAGAACAGGACGTTGATCCAGACCGCGCTCCACCAGAAATGGAACTGGCCGAGCTTCTCGTTGTACATCACGCCGGTCCACTTGGGAATCCAGTAGTAGATGGCGGCGATGATCGAGAAGACCGCGCCCGGCACCAGCACGTAGTGGAAATGCGCGACCACGAAATAGGAGTCGTGATACTGGAAGTCCACCGGGGTCAGCGCCAGCATCAGACCCGAGAAGCCGCCGATGGTGAACAGCACCACGAAGGCGATCACGAACAGCATCGGCGTTTCGAAGGTCATCGAACCGCGCCACATGGTGGCGACCCAGTTGAACACCTTCACGCCCGTGGGCACGGCGATGAGCATGGTCGCGAACATGAAGAACAGTTCGGCCGAAACCGGCATGCCCACCGTGAACATGTGGTGCGCCCACACAATGAAGCTCAGGAAGGCGATCGAGGCCACGGCATAGACCATGGAGTCATGCCCGAACAGCGCCTTGCGCGCGAACGTCGGGATGATGGTCGACACGATGCCGAAGGCCGGCAAAATCATGATGTAGACCTCCGGATGCCCGAAGAACCAGAAGATATGCTGGAACAGCACCGGGTCGCCGCCGCCGGCGGCATCGAAGAAGGTCGTACCGAAGAAATGATCGGTCAGCAGCATGGTCACCGCGCCGGCTAGCACCGGCATGACCGCGATCAGCAGATAGGCGGTAATCAGCCAAGTCCATACGAACAGCGGCATCTTGAGCAGCGGCATGTCGGGCGCGCGCATGTTCAGGATGGTGACGACGATATTGATCGCCCCGGTGATCGACGAGATGCCGGCCAGATGGATGGCAAACACCATCAGCGGCAGCGCGTTACCGGTCTGCATGACCAGCGGCGGATACATGGTCCAGCCCGAAGCCGGCGCACCACCGGATACGAACAGCGTGCCCAGCAGCATCGAGAACGCGAACGGCAGGATCCAGAAACCCCAGTTGTTCACGCGCGGCAGCGCCAGATCGGAACAACCGATCATCATCGGCACCATCCAGTTCGCAAGCCCAACGAACGCCGGCATGACGCCGCCAAAGATCATCACCAGCGCGTGCAGGGTGATCATCTCGTTGTAGAACGCCGGATCGACGAACTGGATGCCGGGCGCGAACAGCTCGGCACGAATCACCAGCGACATCAGGCCGCCGATGAACAGCATGGTCAGCGCAAAAATCAGGTACATGGTACCCAGATCCTTGTGATTCGTGGTGCCGATCCAGCGCTTCATGTACGGCCATACACCGTCTGCCAGCGTTACCGGCCCGTGGTGATGGTCATCGTGATGATCGTGGGAATGAGTCGGATTGACAGTGCTCATCAAAAACTCCCAGGCCGCCGTTGGCGGAATTTGTTTATCGCAGTTCGGTAGAAGTGACCCATGCCTTGAGTTGATCGGCAACCTCTTCACGTTCCTCTTGCGTAAGGCACAGGCCCAGTTCACAGCCGTGTCCATGACGTGTGATGAGTAGTCGAGACTTCCCATTGCGATAAACGCTCTGCGCCAAATGCACCCGCGTAAGCAAGCGTGGAAATCCCCAGCGCCTCTCTGGCCGATTCAGCCCAGCTTCGATTTCGATACGGTCGTCGGACATCGAAACGACTTCTCTGTATCCGTTTTCGCGAAGACTCATATAAAGCCCGGTGCCGAGGGCAGCCATTTCCAATCCCGCAAACGGAAATACCAGCCATAGCCCCAAGGCGGCGAAAAAGCCCGCAATAGAGAGCGATACAAGGCACATGCCAATAAAAAACCATTGCGCTTGTGCAACGGAAAGTGATGCGTTGGGTGCAATCACCAGGCGGCGCAAAAAAACATCGTGTTCGACGGTGGACCGTTCTTGTTCGGGGTACATATCCGTCATGATCGTGCGATGGCTTTCTGTCTTGATATCATATACCCATACGGGTATCGATAAACAGCATTACTGATGCCGCTCCTCTATTAGCTCAGTTCAGCCCAGTAGGCGGCACTGTCTGCCTTCGGCAAGCATATGCATGCGCTTTGGGTGAGAGATTCGTGTCTTGTGAGATCTGGTATCCGCACCGGACTCGCGGTCACCGGTTTCACGCCCGGCTGGGTCGTAGCCGCAGCAGATGCGCGACTATTGCTGGCAAGCGTGGACGGCGAAGTCGTCGTGCTCGATCCTGGTCTGCCCGATGCGGATGGCCTGATGTTGCTGTGAGAATGGCGAACGAACGGCGAGACGCTGTCGGTTCTGGTGCTGTGACCGCCCAGGACGCTTTCGCTGACCGACTATTCGGCTGCAGAGTGGTGCTGACGACTATCTGCTCGAGCCTTTCGACCTCGATGAGCTGTCGGCCGGGTTGCAGGCGCCGCTGCGGCGGGCCGCCGGCTGCGTGCGCCCGAAGCTTTGAGTCTCCAACACCGTCAGCGACCCGGTTGTCTATGGCGTAACAATCATCCAGAACACTACGACCGTTACCTACAGTAGGGTTCCATCGAATTCTGCGGCAGAATTGAATAACTTGGTATGCGATCATCGCGCCAATCCAGCTGCCTACCGCCGGGCTGTTTCGGATCGACCAAAGTTGCCCGAAAAGACAGTCATCTGGTCGTGGCGCGGCGTTACTTCAGTGATTGACGCGGACAGATGCCTGGTGATCGCGAACGGAAGTCGCTTCGTGGCCATCTCCGTTGTTCGAAATCGTCTCGGACTTACGCACCTCCTGCGATGTTTCCAGCCGATCAACCCGACGATCGAGACGCTCGATTGCCGAGGTCAGGTCGATTTTGTCGGCGGTTTTGAAGCTATCTTTCTCTGCCTTGTTGCTCAGATATTGTTGATACTCCTGAACCGCTTTCTGCTGCGCGAAGGCAGCGACTGGCATAGTCAGGATTCCTGCAGCAAGTGTCAGCGACGCGAGAATGGTCGTAGTGTTGGTGATGGTCTTCATGGTCAGTCTCCAGTTTTGCGTCGATTAATTAATACATCCGGCTATAAGCGTTATCGTTACCGGCGCCCATTAAGTCAGAATTAACCGCCCGTTATTTCGGCCAGTTAATCTCGACTTAATCGCAGTGGGCATAATGTGGCTAGGCCCATCTCGAACGCGCTATGCATGTACTGCTGATCGAAGACGACGAACTGGTGGGGTCGGGTATCCGCACCGGGCTTCAGGTCGCCGGTTTCACGGTCGACTGGTTCAAAACGGCGGCTGATGGGCGACTGTCGCTGGCAAGCTTGGATAGTGATCTTGTGGTGCTCGACCTCGGCCTGCCGGATGCCGACGGACTGACGTTGCTGCGTGACTGGCGAGCGCAGGGTCTGACCCTGCCCGTGCTGGTGCTGACCGCCCGCGATGCGGTCGCCGACCGGGTCGCTGGGCTGCAGACTGGTGCAGACGATTATCTGCTCAAGCCCTTTGATCTCGACGAGTTGATAGCACGCTTGCAGGCACTGCTGCGGCGGGCCGCGGGTCGTGCGCGGTCGCTCATCGAGCATGGGCCTGTGCGCGTTGATCCCGATAATCGGAGAGTCTGGCGGGACGGCCGTGAGGTCGAACTCACGCGGCGTGAATTCACCCTGTTGCAAAAAATCCTGTATGCGCGAAGCGGTATTGTCAGTCTAGAACAGCTCAAGGACAGCCTATACGGCCTGGACACTCAGGTGGAGAGTAACGCGGTGAACGTTCATATCTATCACCTGCGCCGCAAGCTCGGTACTGGATTGATCCGCACCGTGCGTGGCCTGGGCTACCGGCTCGGAGAGCCGAGCGATATCGACGGTCAGAGTGCGCAATGAGTCTGCGCCGACGAATGCTGCTCAGTCTGGGTTTGTCGTTCTGTATTCTCTGGGCGTTTGCGGCCGCCTGGTTGTACAGCGATTTGCGTGAGCAGATGCGCCAGACGCTTGACCAGCGGCTGGCCGCCTCCGCACGTATGGTGGCCGGGCTGGTCGCACAATTACCGGACAACGCCTGGGCCAAGGCCGGTGAGCCGATGCTGTCTATCCCGCAGAGTACGGGCGTAGCGTGTCAGATCAGCTCGCCGCGAGGGCGAGTACTCATGCGCACGCATGGCGATTTTGCTGGCCAGCTCGATACGCCCGCACCGGGCTTTACCGATCGTGTCATCGACGGCGCGCGCTGGCGGATATTCACCTACGTCCAGAACGGCCTGTATATCACGACGGCCGATCGGTTGGCCGAGCGCGTGACGTTGCAGCGAAACGTGATTGTCGTGGCCGTGGTTCCGTTCGTTGTGGCACTCCTGGGCAGTCTCGCAGTGCTCTGGCTGGGAATAAGTCGCGGTCTGCAGCCGCTCGAACGCCTTCGAGGCGAGCTTTCGCGCCGCAGTCCCGAGACGTTAAGCCCAATTGGAATCACGGATGCGCCTGCGGAGCTCATGCCCGTGATCGACACACTCAATAGGCTGTTGGTGCGTACCGGTGACGCGCTGGCACGCGAACAACGTTTCACCAGTGACGCGGCGCACGAATTGCGTACGCCCCTGACGGCCATCAAGACACAGGTTCAGCTGGCGTCGAGAGTGCCGCCGGATCAGGCGCGTGATGCGCTCACCCGTGCCGAACATGCTATTGCGCGTTTGCAGCGCACCCTTGAGCAGTTGCTCATGCTCGCGCGGGTCGAGGCCAGTCAAGCGGGAATCGATCCAACGCCGGCCAGCAGCGTGTCGATCGTCGACATGGCGCTAGCGGATCTGGCCGAGTGTGCGCGTGTAAGTGTCCACCTCGACAGTCCTGCAGTGACGGTCGATGCACCTATTGAGTTGTCCTCCGCCGCGCTTCGCAACCTGCTCGAAAACGCTCTGCACCATACAGATGGCACTGAGTCTGTAATCCTTGAGGTACAGACGGCGTGTCTTGATGCCGTCGTATTCACGGTACGCGACCGCGGCGATTGGCCACCGGATCAGAGTACGCACCGTCTCACTCACCGATTCTGGAGATACGGGCGCAGCCAGGGCGATGTAACGGGCAGCGGACTCGGACTGGCGATCGTGGCCACCATTGCCGAGCACTTTGGTGGAGCACTGGATTTCAAAGCGCGGGACGGTGGCGGGCTGGTGGTGCGTCTTTCGCTGCCGCGCAAAAAACCGAGCGCGCGCTGATACGTGATCCTGGCAGCCAGGTTTTCGCTGCTCGTGCGTGGGTCGCGTCTGGCGTCGTTCGGGCTTACGGCTGCTAGCGGCGCCGCCCTTGTATTGGGATTCGCGCCCTGGTCGTGGAGCGCGTTGGCGCCGCTGCCCATGGCGATTCTTTTTTTCCAAGTCCGCAGCGCGTCGACCAAACACGCTCTGGCCCGGGGCTATGTGTTCGGCCTTGGGCTGTTTGGAGGCGGCATCGCATGGATCCATGTGGCCGTGCTCCAGTTCGGGGCGGGCCTATTAGTGGCTGTGCCGGCCACGGCAGCACTGGTCATGCTGCTAAGCGTATTCCCGGCGGCGGCACTTGCGCTCGCGGCATGGGCATCGCGGCCGATATCGGCGATACGGTTCACTCTCCTGCCAGCGGCTTGGGTGCTCTGCGAATGGCTGCGCGGTTGGCTATTCACGGGTTTTCCCTGGCTGCAGTTGGGCTATACGCAAACCGGCAGCCAGTTCGCACCGTTGCTGGCGCCGATGACCGGCGTGCTCGGACTCAGTGCGATCGTGGCGTTCTTTGCGGCTGGTCTGGCATTTGGAATACAGCGGGGAAAACGCCGCGGGCTGGTTCCGCTAACCCTGCTTTGGGCAATCGTGTTGTTGCTGCCGTGGCCCACGCTTTCACGCCTGTCGACAGAACCCGTGGGCGACGCGATCGAAGTGGCGCTCGTGCAAGGGAACGTGCCGCAGGCAGTCAAATGGCACCCTCAGGACCGGCAGGGCATCATCGCGCGCTATCGTCAGCTCAGCGCACCTTACTGGGACAGTGCCGATTTGATTGTCTGGCCAGAGACGGCGATTCCCGTGATCTACCGCGACGGCTCAACGAAACCGTTCAAGGCACTCGCACAAAGAGCGCGCGGCTCACGCGCACGGCTGATCACGGGCGCGTTGCGCTTGCACGGTGATCGTGTCTACAACAGCGTCTTCGATCTCGGTTCCGGCGAATTCAGCGATAAGGAACACCTCGTACCGTTCGGCGAATACGTGCCGTTCAATCGCTGGCTGCAGCCATTGCTCGACTGGCTGGGCATAGACCTGTCGAATCTGGCTGCTGCGTCGCGCATGTCCGCGCTGTCCATCGGCAACATCGTTGCAGGCGCCCCGATCTGCTACGAGATGGCGTTTGGCGCGCAGGTCGCGCGATTTGCGGCCAACACACAGCTTTTGGTCAACATCAGCGATGATGCATGGTTCGGTCGCACAATAGGCCTTTGGCAGAATCTCGAAATGGCGCGCATGCGCGCCATGGAAACGGGCCGCCCGGTACTGCGCGCAACCAACACAGGTCTCACAGCCGTGATCGACGTCGATGGCCAGGTCCGAAAGCGTATCGCGCCGTTTTCGCCCGGTGTGCTCGTGACGGACGTCGTCCCGCGAACCGGAGAGACGCCTTATGTACGCTGGCGCGACGCGTGGATTGCATGGCTTGCGATTACGTCCGCAGGGACCCTTGCGCTGGTAATTTCGAGAGCGATTTTCGCTAGTGTGCTGTAACGCAAATTCGCAACACAATTCCGGCGCTTTTTCGCGCCATACGGCGTTGCAACGCCTCGCCATGGCTACGGCCATGACTCGTTGCTGCGCCTTGTCTGACACGAAAAATCACTCGAAATTTACGTGAACGAACTTACGTTACAGCACACTAGGGGCTTATTCCGAGGCGATGGTATGGATTGAAGCTGTCGAACGTGCGAGAGTAGTCTGACGAATACCCACTGGGGTATGTAATCATAAGGCGATGAGAATCATTCCAAGCTCGCTGCTTCAAAAGGAGACTGTCCCATGCTATTCAGGCAACTGTTCGACAAGCAATCGAGTACTTACACCTATCTGATTGCCTCCGATATGGGGCGCGAGGCTTTGATCATCGATCCGGTCAAGGAGCAGGCGCCGGCATATCTGAATCTGATCAAACAGCTCGACTTGAAACTGGTGCGCGCCATTGACACCCACACCCACGCCGACCACGTGACTGCGCTCGGCGATCTGCGTGATGCCACCGGCTGCATGACGCTGATGGGTGAATTCACCAAGGCTGAATGCGTCTCCGACCATGTGTCCGAGGGTGAAACTGTCGATATCGACGGCGTCAAGCTCAAGGCGCTTTATACGCCCGGTCACACCGACGAATCCTTCAGCTTCGTGCTGGATGGCGCGGGCGAGCGCGAGGACGCGGTATTCACCGGCGACGTGTTGCTGATCCGCGGCTCGGGCCGTACGGATTTCCAGGGCGGAGACCCCTATAAATCCTACGATTCGATCGTGAACAAGCTGTTTAGTCTCGGTGACCAGACATTGGTGTATCCGGCCCATGACTATAAGGGCTTCATGGTCTCCACCATTATCGAGGAGCGCCGCTTCAATCCCCGGCTGGCGGATAAGTCCGCCGAGCAGTACGCGCAGATCATGCGCAACCTGGATCTGCCCAATCCGAAGATGATGGACGAAGCAGTGCCGGCCAATCTGGCCTGCGGCCAAGGCGCGTGAAATGCACCCGTCGACAAGACGTGCGCTCGGGCCTCTGGAAGACTTGCGAGGCTCGCCAACGTCGGTAGAACACGCTCCTTACTAAAAAGTACGAAGTAGGGGCAATGATTGGCGCGTGTCAATCCGGACTGCTGTCGCTAATGGGCTGCCTGGCCCCAATAGTTATAGGAAAGCATCTTGGGGCCGGGAATAAAGCCCTGCTCGAGTTCCGCGAGTGTGAATCCCGCTTGCTGAAGCAGGGCGGGAACGTCGCGATCGAGCGAACAATTGCCGGCGATGCGCCGCCAGGCTGGAGTTAGACGAGATTGCCAACGGGCAACATTTGCCTGGGGGGCGAGACCGTGTTCGCAGAACAGGAGACGACCGCCGGGCCTTAGTACGCGTTTCATTTCACGGAGCGCGACGATCGGATCAGCAATACTGCACAGTGTATAAGTGAGTACGATCGTATCGAAGCGGGCGTCTTCGCCCGGTATTTTTTCGGCCGATAATGATAGGAGTTCGACGTCGAAACGCGTGCGATTCAGGCGTCGCCGCAACTGTGGATGCATCTGAGTGGCGGGGTCGAGCCCCCATATCTTGCGCACGGTTTCATCGTTGTAATGCGCGATGTTTCGGCCGGTTCCAATGCCCACCTCAAGCACGTCGCCCGCCGCCAGTGGCACGATCTTGTCACGTTGTCGGCTCACCGGTTCGAGCCCGCAGGCAAAATCCAGGAGTCGTGGTAGCACATAACGATCGTAAAGATTCATCTGATGCCTACGTTGCACGTGTCGCGGTTGCGAGGAATATTGGATATTGACGCATACGGCCGTCAGACCCTTTCTTTTCCATCGTATGGGCGGTGGAAAACTGGATGTCCCTGAATCCGGCTTCATCGATCGCGGCAGTCAGTTGATCGCGATCGAAGCCGTGATGGGCGATGCCAGGCTTGTCACCGTGGAAAGACCCATCTTCCTTCTCCAGGTCGGCCAATGCGATGCGCCCGCCTGGTCGGCACAGATCGAACAACGTGGCCAGAAGTTCCCGCGTATCAGCAATATGGTGCAGCGTCATGCTGCTGAATATCAGGTGGAAAGCACCGTCCGGACGGTGCTCCGGTACGCTGCCCTCGACGGTCTCGACGTTTGTGATATTCAGCGCACTCGCTTTGCTCTTGAGCACATCGAGCATTTGTGCCGAGTTGTCCATGGCGACGATATGACCAATCTCGGGCGCCAACGCGAGCGATAACAATCCGGTGCCGCAGCCGAATTCGAAGGCGCGCTCATCGGTGTGTGGTCTGTTCGCTGTCATGATCGCGTTGGCGATGGCTTTGGCGGTCGCCACCCGACGAGGCGCGTCGTCCCATTCCTTGGCCAGCGCATCGAAGCGAGCGATATTGTCTTGGCTAAGCGTATTCACGATAACCTCCGTTCAATCGAGCGCTTTCCGCGTAGCCTCGTACAGGGGCGAGTCTGGATTCAGACCGGCATCAAGGCCTTTCTGTACCGCGGTTTCCTTGTCCCGGCCAAGGATATGGCGTTCCCGATAGGCCACCAGGGCACCGACCCGGTTGCCGCTGCCGCAATGCACGATTACCGGCCGGTCGTCTTCGCGGGCTAACGCTCGATGCAGATGTTCGGCGTTCTCCGTGGTGAGATCCTCGGGTCCGGCCACGGGGATATGCACATAGCGCAGCCCCAGGTCAGCGGCGAGCGCGGCTTCGTCATAGTCCTTGAATTCGCCAGCCGGACGGAGGTTGACTACGGTACGCACGCCGTTGTCGGACGCCGCTTGCAGTTGCGCCTCGGACGGTTGACCGGCGCTGGTCGCGCTCGTATCTATTGCCCGAGCGTTGGGAAGTGCCGTTTTTGAATCAGACAATGTACTTCTCCTGTGTGGAAGGCCTGTTAATGCTCAGTTGCCAAACGTCTGTGATTGCGCTGAAGCGTCCGACCGAGTTTAGAGGCAGGCCGCACGAATTTCGGCTATTTGCTTGCATCACGATTTTACCCACGCGGTGTACAAGAAGATACCCCCACGGGTAATATAATGGCATTGTAGAATAACCATATACTTGAAAGGTATAACTCGATGGTATCAACAAGCGATTACAGGCCGGTGATGTGATGTTGGGTATTCTGTTTGGCGTTCTCGTCGGTTTGGCGCTTGGGCTCACCGGTGGCGGCGGATCGATTTTTGCGGTGCCGCTACTGATTTATGGTCTCGATGTGGCACCCAAGAGCGCGGTGGCCATTTCGCTGGGTGCGGTTGCGATCACCGCTGCCTTCGGTGCCATCGAGGGTTGGTTCCGTGGCCTGGTAGAACTGCGCGCGGCGTTGATCTTCGCGGTAGCCGGCATGGCAGCGGCGCCCCTTGGCGTATATATCGGCGGCCAGGTCAGTGATTCGCTGGTCGTGTTTTCTTTCGCCGGCTTGATGATGGCGGTCGCTATTCGCATGGCCCTGCAATCACGACGGGAACCTGGGCAGGCAAGCGTCGTGCGCTCAAAGTTTGCTGACGATGCGGTCAACGATCCAGGCACGGTCTGTCAGTACAATCCAGATGGGCAGCTGAGATTGAACGCGCCTTGTAGCGCTGCGCTCGCGGGTGTCGGTCTTCTGGTCGGCGTGCTATCCGGTTTTTTCGGTGTCGGCGGCGGATTTCTGATCGTGCCGGCCCTGATCCTGATCACGACGATGGGGATTCACCGCGCGGTTGCGACCTCGTTGCTGGTCATTACGCTGATCGGTTTGTCGGGGCTCGGGTCTGCAGCCTTGTCGGGACGCGAGATCGACTGGGCGCTGACCGGGCTGTTCATTGTCGGCGGTATCGGCGGCATGTTTTCCGGCCGTGTACTGGCGCGTTTTCTCGCAGGTGCGACGCTGCAACTCGTGTTCTCCATCGCGATGATTTGTACTGCACTATTCATCGTGGGGGAACGCCTGTTTTTCGCAGGCTGATCGTTCGAAAGCACGATGATTGGCTTGGCGCGTCTAAAGCTGAAGCACGAAGAAGATCACTTCACGAAAGACAAAGGCCACCACGCCCCAGACCAGCAGGCTGGCGACTCCGAGCCCCACGAACCACAGCAGACGTCGTGGTGTTTCGCCCATCAGTGATACCCCATGTCCCGCGTCACCTTGCCGCGGAAAACCCAGTACGACCAACCGGTATAGAACAGGATGAACGGCAGCAGAATCGCCAGGCCCACGCCCAGAAAAATCTGGGTTTCCGGCGGCGAAGCGGCGTTCCAGATGGTCAGATTGGGCGGAATGATATGCGGCCAGAAACTGGCCGCCAGCCCGCCGTAGCCGACCGCGAACATGCCCAGCGACAACAGGAACGGCCAGTACTCGTGGCGCCGCGCGACGCTGCGATAGAGAAAATACGACACCGCGACCGTCGCGATTGGAAACGGCGCCATCAGCAGCATATGCGGGAAACCGAACCAGCGCTGCGCGTAGTCGCCGTCGAGAAACGGCACATACAGGCTGACCAACGCCATGAACACGATCACCGCGCTCAACAGCACCCGGCTCCAGCCAAAGGCACGCTGCTGCAGCATGCCGCTCGTCTTCATCACCACCCAGGTCGCGCCCAGCAGCGCATAGCCGGCCACCAGCGCCAGCCCGGTAAGCAGGGTGAAACCGGACAGCCAGTCGAAGGCGCCGCCGACGTACTGGGCGCCGTCGGCATTGATGCCCTGTACGATCGCGCCGAGCGTCACACCCTGGCAGAACGCCGCCACGATCGAGCCGAGATTGAAGGCGAGATTCCAGCCCAGCTTGCGCTCGGCCTTGAAACGAAACTCGAAGGCCACGCCGCGAAAGATCAGCGCGATCAGCATCAGCGACAGCGGCAGATAGAGCGCCGGCAGCAGTACCGTGTACGCGGGCGGAAACGCCGCCAGCAAGGCGGTGCCGCCGAGCACCAGCCAGGTTTCGTTGCCGTCCCAGATCGGGGCGACCGAGTTCATCATCACATCGCGCTCGTGCTCGCCGTGTGCGACCCCCGACAGGATACCGATGCCGAGCACGAAGCCGTCGAGCAGCACGTACATGAACACGCCTAGTCCGATCACACCGAACCAGAGCAGCGGCAGAATTTCGAGCAGGCTCATCGCTGTTCTCCAGTCGGTTCATCGGGATATGACAATGGCCGCGCCGGGGTGGCATAGGTGGCGGGGGCCGCGGGTTCGGGCGCTTGTCCGGGTCCGCTGCGTATGATCCGTAATATGTAGTAGAGACCGGCACCGAAGACGATGCCATAGACGATCACGAATGTAATCAAGGTTGCCAGTACGCTTGGCGCAGCGACTGGTGATACCGACTCTGATGTACGCATCAGGCCATAAACCGTGTACGGCTGACGTCCCATCTCGGTTGTGATCCAGCCGGCGAGAACCGCGATGAATCCGGACGGAATCATGGCCACCAGATAACGGTGATACCACGGCGTATCGAACAACCGCCGTCGCCAGGCTAGCCACAGCCCGATCATCCCGGCAATGAGCATGAGAATGCCGATACCGACCATAATGCGGAACGAAAAGAAAATAGGTGCGACCGGCGGCCGCTCGTTAACCGGAAAATCCTTCAATCCAACCAACGTCCCATTCCATGCATGGGTAAGAATCAGGCTGCCCAGATGCGGCACAGCGATCTCGAAATGATTGGTCTCGGCGGTGCTATCCGGCCAGGCAAACAACGCCAGCGCGGCACCTTTTTCGGTATCCCAGTGAGCTTCGAGTGCCGCGATCTTCGCCGGTTGGTGTTCCAGCGTGTTCAAGCCGTGGAAATCACCGGCTACGATCTGCAATGGCGCGACAATGGACACAAAAGCCACGCCCATGACCAGCATGACCCGTGAGTCCTCGTTGGCCATGCCCTTGAGCCGGTACCATGCACCCACGCCGAGAATCACGAACGCGGTAGTCAAATAGGCGGCTAGCACCATATGCACCAACCGGTACGGAAATGACGGATTGAACACGATCTTCCACCAGTCGATCGGGTAGAAAATGCCGTCGCGGAGTTCGAAGCCGGTTGGCGTCTGCATCCACGAGTTCGCCGACAGTATCCAGAATGCCGAGAGCATCGTCCCGATAGCGACCGTGGCAGTGGCAGCGAAATGCAGCTTCGGACCGACTTTTTCCCAGCCGAACAGCATGATGCCCAGAAAGGTAGCCTCCAGGAAAAACGCGGTCAGTACCTCATAGGAAAAAAGCGGCCCCAGCACTGGCGCGGTGGCCTCCGCAAACACTGACCAGTTGGTGCCGAACTGAAAGCTCATCACGATGCCGGACACAACCCCCATACCGAACGACACGGCAAAGATCTTCACCCAGAACTGATACAGGCGGCGAAAAACATCGCGTTGGGTAAACCGGTACAGGCCCTCACACATCGCCAGCCAGCTCGCCAAGCCGATCGTGAACGCCGGAAACAGGATGTGAAAGGATATGACGAAGGCGAATTGGATTCGCGACAGAATTTCCGGATTGGCCAGCATTGACTTTAACTCCGCACCGCGATTTCAGATGGTGCAACGACGAACCGATCGAATCAGAATGACACGTCTTCTCTATACCCCATAGGGTATTATACTTCTGGCAAGTCGTTGCGAGCAAGGAAGGGGATCAGGAATTGGCAAGCCTTAGCGTACGATTTTTTGTGCGACACGAAGTCGCTTTTATGAGCTGTTCCCCTCTGCGGGAACCATCCGTACCACCGGATGAATCTACGGGCCTGAATAAAGAGCTGCCCTGACAATGTAACGAGGAAGGTCTCGGCCTTCGGGGAGCAAATCGCGAGAGGCGCTCTCTTCTGGCAACCACAAGCCGGATTAGTGCTAGATAGTTGGCATGGCGAACCTATGTAAATCAGTGATAAAGGCCGTCAGTACGAACAAGCGGAAGTGGTTAATTGACGCTTGACCAAAAGGTATCGGAAGCGGGAGTTCGGTTAGAAAATACGCACTCGTGGTCCACGCGCTTCCCGGCCGAGAGCTGGCACCTAAACCAACGAGCTCGTTTAGCGGAACGTGGAAACCCCGTATTGTCCCTGCCACGGCAGGGCAGGTTGATGTGAATCGACACTGATGGCAGTGCGGGTTTGAGAGGTTGGAAGAAGCGAATGCTCCGCTGTAATGGCGGGGATAGGGTTCTACCCCGCTCTTTCGGACACTTTTCAAAAGGCTCACACTGAGCCGAAGGAGTGTTCATGTCGAAGCGAAGGAAGTACAGCGCCGAGTTCAAGCGAGAAGCGGTGGTTTTAACCCGTCAGCC
>Ga0207906_1000192_pt1 | contig 35715 bp, 34 predicted proteins | sample LinPmetageLP37_FD_184050 | JGI IMG/M metagenome (GOLD analysis project Ga0207906, IMG submission 184050) | Marine viral communities from the Pacific Ocean - LP-37 (SPAdes) | ecosystem: Environmental > Aquatic > Marine > Oceanic | place: Pacific Ocean | collected 2010-06-16 | reverse complement strand
TCCAACGGCTTAACGCCATTTGATTACATCATGCATTGCCTCGATGAGCTTTGTCAGCCTGAGCCAGACATAGAACAATTATTGCCTTGGAATATCAATATCTAGGTGATGATCACCGGACGTTTACTTTATAATAAGTCGTAATAGCGACATTATGGTGTTGGCAGAATTCAATATTAGTACCACTAAACGTACTGCGTTTCAGCAAAAGCTGCTGCCACTGTGCGCTTGTTCTGTAAGTTTTCATCACCTGCTCCGAATTTATCATTGAGCAGGTATTTTTAGATAATCAGAACATCGATGCTAGGTGTGGTTCGCTAGACGCTTACGTTTCAAGTACTAAAATAATACAGATTACTTATTCTCATCCATTTCGTATTTCTCGATTGCTTTACAAACCCTTTGGAAACTGTCATCTCCCATTGAAAATGCCTCCTCAAGATCGAAGTATGAGGGAGCGTTACTATAAGCTCGCCAGCAACTTCTCAAGTACTCTCTAAAAATGGTTGTTCTTGCATATCGGCTCGCAATTTTTAAGCATGATAAGTCTGCTATTAGTTCGTTTCTGGAAAGTTCTTCCATTATTGGGGTGTCAAAAAGCATCGCATCAAGATATGCAAATTCACCGAGCCACCTCTTGATATGATACGCACCGATAGTAGTTACCCTAAAGCTATCTGGCATATCTCCGATAAGATTACTATCTTCGTCTTCTTCAAACGTAACTCTTAGCGAGGTTTCTATCAGCTTTTTGTTCGTGGCTCTCCTCAATGCGGATTCTACCTGATTTGCTGTAAAGCCAGCATTTTGACATTCCTCTATCAAAGTTTCTGTCCTACAAAATCCATCCTTGTCCAAATGACCACCTTTCGTATCAAGATACGAAATAATAACTGGGACTAAGAAGTGTTCATTTGGATCTGCATTACATATATCGAGCACGTTCATTGAAATTGATGTATCTGGACTGTAGTGAGAGTGATCACCTAAAAGGGCCTGTTTAGAAAACTCATGTACAGGAATTCGATATTCTCCTTCCTTCTCCATGATATCAATTATCTTTTGTGCCTCTACGTTCGGAGATCCTATGAAGCCAGTAACGAACTCTATTACCGCGCGAATATTGCCACCAGTAATGTTCGTTAAGAACTCGTTTAGCTCTCTGTTATTTTGTAGGGATCGAACTAATGCTTCCAAGAATAAGGCTAAATTCTCAGATCGAACAGAAGGTAAATCGATCGCATGCTCTCCTCTAGCTAATTTAGCTGCGAACCGTAGCCTTTTTTCCACAACTTGGTCTACACGTGGTGGAGAGATGGTAAAGATTTTATGTGGGTAAGCTGTTAACGCCCCTGAACGTTTAGACTTATAAAACGTTTGTGGTCGCACAGACAGAAATACAGTAGCTTTCCACTCTTTGGCTAGCTCTTGAGAAATAATAAAGGCTTCCTGTTGAATGTCGAAGTCTCGTTGGTCAGCATTGTCAATACAAATTATGACTTGTTTTTTTCGCCCCTTCGCAATATGTTCTACCGAGCGCTTCATATGGTTACTTTTGTTTTCTACAAGGTTTGCCAGTACTTCTATAAGCTTTTCTTGGTATTTTTCTGGGTTTGAATCTTTGTAACCTCCCCATAAGCCGTTGGCAAACCTTCGAATTTCACTATTATACATCCCATGAATAAAACTCTTATCATAGGTGTCAACTTCATATTGACTTAGTAACTGATGCTCAATCTGATCCAAAATAAATGAGTTTATGTCTGTATTGAGAGAAGCATTTGCACCTAAGTCAATGTAGACATAAATAGCCTTACTAAACTCTTCGTGTGCGCTGTTATGCCTTAAATTCTTTACGAATGATGTTTTTCCTACTCCCACATCCCCTATCAGAACTATAGGACGTCTGGACAATGCTTCCGCTACGATATCAGGCGAAAAATTTGAGCCTTTTTTGGATTTTACAGGTTGAACTGATGGTTGCTCTTCTGATGCACTAAAGATTGCAGCGTACCTTGCTTCAAGTACATTCTTGCTCAGTAGAGCATATTTATTTAACGCTCCACTTTCGCAGTAACAGTCTTTGTAGAAATTACTCTCTAGCTCAGGGTTATCCATTACATCTTGTATGAACAACTCAGAAAGCTGTTTAAGTGAAGCTTGTACTTCACTTGGGTACCTAATCCTTGGATAATCGACTAATTGGCTTGAAAGCTTATTTGGAAGCCTTTTATCACCAATAGTCAATAGTCTAAAAAGTCTATTCTCTTCTATGCCTGCTTTTGATAAGCAGTTCCAAGCTTGAGTGAAGTGATGATGCATATGATCAAGTGAAGTAAAAACTAGTGCATCTCCATCCAGAACATCAACACCATCGGTACGCGAAGCCAAAAATGCTACATATTGGTGACCATTGGTAACTAGCGCCAAGGGAACACCTCGTCTAGCACAATAAGCCTGCACTTGTTCAATAGCTTCTTTAAGAGCTGTATTAGCTTCGAAAAGAGATTGAATCGGAACCGTCAACTGTTTAGATAGACCCGCAGGTATATCAAATGGGATACCTTCTCGTTTAGCTTCTACAACAAGTATTCTTGGTTTTCCTAACTCATAGTCAGTAAAGCCATTTTTTGACTCATATTTTTCAACTTCAATATCGTCTCGCCAGTTAAAGCAATCTTCCAAAACCCTATCTATGATATGAAAACGAGTTTGTGCTTCATTTTTAATATCTGCCTTTCCATACTTTTCAGCTAGCTCAAAAAAGACTTGTCGAGCCTGATGTAGATCGTTCATTCTTCATCCTTAATAATATAAGGCTATCTCAAATTGGTGCACATGAGAAAAGCAACAAATGGCATAATAATTTGATTAGAATAACTAGGTCAAATAAGCTGGCTTAAAAATTTGTGCTGAAGACTGCTTAACTCACAATGGGGCAGAAACGAGCTACGATTGAAGGTCCGCTGGCACAGAGCCGAACTTCGTCAAAGAGCGATTTGTTGTCATTGTTTTAGATTAAAATATGATGACTAAATTAGACGCTTAAGCAACTATTTTCTTATATATTCATTTAAATGATCAATGTGTTCATATTGTTCGCCCCAGCTTTTCTTGTAGGAGATAGAAAACTTAGTGATAGTAATGTCTTAGGTAATTTGCTAAAACTGTACAAAGTAGATAAGTGAGCGTGAGACAGGTAGAAATATGCGCGCTCGCGCATAGTTAGATTATTAAATGCTAGGAGGTTTAGTGCGCATGGAAGAGATATATCCAGCCGAAGAGTTACAAGACAAGTTTGAAGCCGAAGTCACCCTCGAATACTACTTCATGGAAGACGTAGACACTATTGCCAAACTTGAACCGAATTGCTTATGTGAAATCGGTGGTAACTCTTGGATGCATTATATTGAGTCAGGGGCTAAAGTTAACCCACGCAAGTTAAGCAAACACTTTGATAGCGGGAATCCATTTCTTTTCAAAGAAGTTGAGAAGGTTATGAAAAGAAAAGTTCTTCAAGACATAATGCTAGTGCATGCCAAGGTACAAGATCCTGAACTAGAAAATAACATTTGTGGTCAATTGCTTCTTGCTAGAGTTTATCCAAATAACTTACATATATCGGATGTTGAATTTAGCAACCCATATGAACCAGTACCAGAGAATGAGAAAAAGCATCATTTTCATGAATATCGTAGCCTTGGTCTGTTTGCCAAATTACTAGTAAATATTATTGCTTACGGTAAGAAAAATCGTATTTCGAACGTTACGCTTTCGGCCGCCTCAGATCACCAAATTAAATATTTTAAATCACACGGTTTTAGTATTGAGAACAACAATTTTGCAAAAGATGCTCTTGAACATGGTGTGAGTATACCAATGGTGCGTATATGCATATAACAAGCAAAAGCAGCAGGGCGGCTTCGCCACCGTTGGCACTTAGTCGAACTTCAACTATTCAGGGTCGCCGTTAGCCTAGTAATAATAAGAGGAAATATTTACCTTTTCCATATGTTAAAAAAGCTACGGCAAGTATAATATTTTTAGCTGGCAATAACTTACACTATTTGCTATCAGTATAAGTTCATAAAATAAGGACGTTTTCGCGTGAAAATAGGGAGAGTGTACTCTGATAAAGCTGTTAAACGATTCAAGAAATAAGGTGCATATGGATATATTCAGGCCAAGAATAACTGATCATCATGGAATACATAAATCACAACATGATTTAGACTTTGCTATTCAATTATTTGATGAAGACATTCCCCTATATGTGGACCCATTTCTCTTATGGAAGTCTCCATCTATGCAAGATCAGTCTTTGCATACAGCTATAACAAACTCTTTTAACCACCTAAATTTTCTAATAAAAAAAGGCAGGGAAACTGAGGCCATAGAAACTCTTATTAACTTGTCTGAATGTCCAGAAGTTGGGTTGGGTGTAGCAAAGAAACGCAGGGGGCAAAGGATAGGTAAAAAGCAAGCTATTGAGGTTCTTAATTTATTTAAAGATATACCTGAATATAGTCAATTTGGCTTCACCCATTTTGAGCTAATCCAACTATATGTTGGTGGTATATCAAAAGACAGAATTAGTGATATTGCTTGTAATTATATAAAATCTTTCCTGATTGATTATACGATTGAACAATGTGCTATTAATGGAATCCCAACAGAGGGTGTCATTCTTGATTCTGTATATAATTACCAAAAAAATTCTTTTGAGTTAAATCAAAAGGCATATCTTCCAGTTAACCCTAATACTAAAGAGCCTTTGATTTTTACACCAAAGCGTTGGCTTAGATTTAATCCCTGTATTAATTTCGAGGACTATTTTAAATCTCATTGTCCTAGAGATGAAATTTTTAACCCTAATGAGCCAGAAGAGCGAGTTAAAATATTAAACTTCAATAGAGATAATTATGGTGTCATCGAAGAATATATAAGATACAAGGAAAGAACTTCTCAAGATTGCCAAAACGACCCATTGTTTAGTCAGATTCCTGTCTTATCTGCGAAAAGAAAATTAAGCGACCTTTTAAAGCTTAACTCAGGAAAAGAAAACGGTGCAGATATAAAATATGAGGAATTATCAGCGGACTTATTAGCGACTCTATTCTATCCGCATTTGGACTTCGCACAAACACAGAGCCGAACAGAATCAGGCCGTCATATTCGTGATTTGATATTTTACAATAATCGAGATATTGATTTTCTCGATGAAATATTTACTGAATATGAGAATCGTCAACTTGTAATAGAGATGAAAAATGTAAAGAAAATTGAAAGGGACCACGTAAATCAGCTTAACCGCTATCTTCAACCAAATATTGGTAGGTTTGGGATATTTCTTACAAGAAATCCATTACCCAAAGCAATGTTTAGCAACACTATTGATTTATGGGCCTCACAAAGAAAGTGCATAATTGCAATTACTGATGATGATTTGAAGTTAATGGTCGATGTTTACGAAAGTAAACAGCGTGCGCCAATTGAAGTTTTAAAGAAAAAGTACATTGAATTTAGACGCTCTTGTCCCTCTTAAAGGAACTGTAATGAACAGAAATAACGTGGATACATTTGAAAAGCTATCAGGGCAATTATCGAGTACCTATGAAGAAATTTCCTTGCTGTCTAAGAAAAATCCAAATGACGCGGTTAACAAGTTCAAACTCAAGTTTGTTAATAAGCTGATATCACAAAGTAATGACTATTTGGCGGAAAAATACAAGCCATTCGATGACTTCGACAACTTCGATGAGGATGATATCCCACAAAATAGTGATGTTGTATTTATACTTTCGCAGTATTTACAGTGTTTTGAAAAGCAAAGAGCAGACAATGTTGTAATCAACCGTGGCGCTTGGTACTGGCGCGTTCAAGGAAATGATGAAGATAAACTAGATGAAGAGGGTATGGTGTTAATTCGTACCATTAAACCTAAGAAATTAAAGGACTGAAAAAGTGAGTATAGATAAATTATATACGTCTAATGACAAGGCAAAAACCCATGATAATATGATGCCTCTGCTAAATGCTATGTATTTAGAGTTTAAAGAATTATCTAAGAAAAAACCTGACTCTGCGGTTAGTAAGAGCAAGATTAAAATAGCCAATCGTTTATTAGATAAAGTTAGAACAGTTCTCAAAGATGAAGACTCTATCGACTTTTTAGACCTTCTTGAGGAAGACGACATCCCTCAGGTAAGTGATGTTACGTTGATACTATCTCAATATGTCGCTTCAATGAATGCTTTCCACAATAAGCATTATGGTTGGGATGGTTCGAAACAGACTTGGTACGTAAAGTAGTAAAATCGCTTAACAAATGACTATGTGCTGAATGCCCGCTTTTGGCACAAAGCCGTCCTTTGGCTCTAACTCATCTTTGTCCAAAAACGAGTTTAACCGACCGTCTGCTTCTCGCTCAAACCAGACCATTCTACATGGCTTTACCTGCCTAATAAACATAATTACTAATTGAAATATAATGGCAAACACACCCAGCAATAACAAATAAGTGCCAGATAGCGTGGCTAAATTGGGTGCTTTTAGCGCTGTAAAATAATGTACCTAAACTATAAAAAATACCGCCGGCAAGTAGCCAGTAAAGTGCTTTTACATCAACACTAGAGTAGAGCGGATATACAATAGCCAGTGCAAACCAGCCCATGAGTAAGTAGGTGGCGAGTGATATTTTTTTATTACCGTTTTTTACAAATACTTTGTACGCCACGCCCGCCAGTGCCACCGCCCAAATAAATGTAAGTGTGGCCCATGACCAAGCACCGGATAATGAGATTAATAAAAAGGGAGTGTAGGTGCCGGCAATTAATAAGTATATGGCGCAGTGATCGCACTTTTTATAAAAGGCTCTTAAGCGCGGTTGAATACTGGCGTGGTACAAAGTGGATGACAAAAACAGCACAAATAGGCTGCTGCCATAAATTGCAGTACTAATATACGCTTTAGTGCTGGTGGCTTGGCTAAATAAATCCCACATAACAAATGCGGCAAATATAATACCGAGTGCATGGCTGATTACGTTTAATTTCTCTTCTTTACGGGAATAAGGCGCTTCTAACGACATAACTGTTCCTACCACTATTGGAATTAATTTCAGTGTACAACTGTACGCTGAAGGTTTCAATCTTAGCTGTGAGTAATTCTAAATAACTTTATTTGATACGCTACTTTAGCTTTTACTTGATTTTAAAGAGAATTAATTCACTATGTTGGTGTCTAGTGTAATACATATTACGAGCTGAAATAACAATGAAACAAGATCTAAAAGCTGCTTTACTTACCGCCATTGTTTATCCTGGAGCGGGGCATTTCTCTTTAAAAAAACACCTAATAGGCGCTATTTTTGCGGGTGTATTTACTGTTTTTTTAATTTTAACCTTTCAAGATATATTTGCGATTGCACAGTGTACTGCAAATGAAATTGTACACGGTAAAATTCCTATGTCGGTTAAGGCCATTTTAAAAGCCGCGCAACAACCTTCCGACGCCTGCGCTAAACTCGCTGAATATAAGTATGTACCTTTAATGATTATAATTTGGGTGCTGAGTATGCTGGATGCATATCGTTTGGGCAGAAAAGCGCTGCCTACTAAAAAATAAGCCAGTTAATCAGAACTCGGTTTGGTTGGCTTATTAATATTTACTCTGATATTTAGCTATTATTGATGGCGGTAATAATTATTACCGCTTTTTCCATTTTTATACATATTTTTTGTAACCGAGATTTTTGCCTGCACCATGTAAACATCGTGTAAATACCTGTATATACCCAGTAAAATCCTCAAACCTCGTTAAATTGCTCACTTGTTGATACTTAGTTAATTAAAACCCTTCTCCTTGTTCCTTTTTATTCATTTAATGTTAATAAATAAATGATACTTTTTGCTCGCCAAATTAACTTTGTTTAACTATTAAGTGTTGGTTTTGTGTCAATTTATTACATCAAGCAATGACGACTGATAATTTCAATTTAAGGAAATACGATGAATAACAGTTCAAATAATCATAAAAGAAAGGATTTTAAAGTGGCGAGCTTATCGTTAGCTTTATTATTAGGGTGCTCAACCATGGCCAATGCCGCTGTTGAGAAGTTAACGGTGAGTGGGAATCAAATTCTTGCAGGTGGAGATAACACAAGCTTTGCAGGACCTAGCCTATTTTGGAGTAATACGGGGTGGGGCGCTGAAAAGTTTTATACAGCACAAACAGTAGCAAAGGCAAAAACTGAATTTAATGCAACATTAATTCGTGCAGCTATTGGGCATGGTACGAGTACTGGTGGTAGTTTGAACTTTGATTGGGAGGGCAATATGAGCCGTCTTGATACTGTTGTAAACGCAGCTATTAGCGAAGATATGTACGTTATTATTGATTTTCATAGCCATGAAGCACATACCGATCAAGCAACTGCAGTTCGCTTTTTTGAAGAGGTAGCTACTAAATATGGGCAGTACGACAATGTTATTTATGAAATTTATAACGAGCCGTTACAAATCTCGTGGGCTAACGATATTAAGCCTTACGCAGAAACAGTTATTGATAAAATTAGAGCAATCGATCCTGATAACTTAATTGTGGTTGGTACGCCTACGTGGTCGCAAGATGTTGATGTGGCATCACAAAACCCGATAGATGGCGCTAATATTGCTTACACTCTGCATTTTTATGCTGGCACACATGGTCAATCGTATCGAAATAAAGCACAAACAGCACTCGATAACGGCATTGCACTATTTGCTACAGAGTGGGGAACAGTTAATGCTGATGGCAATGGTGGTGTTAATGCTAATGAAACTGATGCATGGATGGCATTTTTTAAAACAAACAATATTAGCCACGCTAACTGGGCTTTAAACGATAAAAACGAAGGTGCTTCGTTATTTACCCCAGGCGGTAGTTGGAATTCATTAACCGCTTCAGGCGCTAAAGTTAAAGAGATCATTCAAGGTTGGGGTGGTAGTACGGTTGCTTTAGACTCTGATGGAGATGGTATAAGTGACAGCCTTGATCAGTGCGATAATACTCCCGCAGGTACAACGGTTGATAGTATTGGTTGTGAAGTAACTGACAGCGATGGCGATGGTATTAGCGATAGTGTTGATCAATGCCCTAATACACCTGTAGGTGAAACTGTTAATAATGTAGGTTGCGTTGTTGAAGTAGTTGAACCACAAAGCGATGCGGATAACGATGGAGTGAATGATGATATTGATCAGTGCCCAGATACACCCGCTGGTACAAGTGTTGATACAAACGGATGCAGTGTTGTAAGTTCAACAGATTGTAATGGTATTAATACATATCCTAATTGGGTAAAAAAAGATTATTCGGCCGGTGCGTTTACTCACAATAACACAGACGATAAAATGCAATATCAAGGTAATGCATACAGCGCAAATTGGTATACAAACAGCATTCCAGGAAGTGATGCTTCGTGGACGCTTATCTATAGCTGTAGTTAAACGCGTTAAATAAAATATGCGAAGAAGGTAAATAATACAATTTACCTTCTTTTTAAAAGTATTAGCCTTTATAAACACTTTGGTGTTGATCAGTGATGTTGTAGCTTGGGGAATTTATGTTATCTATATAGCGCCAATCGCTAGTAATTTGCTCTTTAGTAATAGTCAGTAACATATAACCACGGTGTGATAAGTCACAATAGTTTAAGTCGTTTATTAACAATGAAAGCGAGTCAGCCATTTGCTTTGCTTGTGCTGTATTAAGCGCTAAATAATGCTCCATACCCGGGGATGTAACACCAGGCGTTGCAAATTCTACTCCTACGCTTTCGCCTTTTGCATTTTTTAATGTGCCATGCCACGCATTGTGCGTATCACCTGCAACCACGACTAACTTTTTATTTAATGCGGTAACGCTTTTGTATAATGCTTCGCGCTCGCTTGGATAACCATCCCACGCATCTAAATTGTAAGGCATTAAAGTATTTACACGTGCGAGTTGCTCGGGTGTTACCGCTTTATTAGCTAACACGGCTTTTTTAATGGTAACAAGCTCTTTTAACACCTGCGGTATTTTAGTGCGATCGGATTGCGAGAATATTTCAGTAGGTAGCCACATTTTAGTCATCAATACTTGCTGGCCCAATACTTGCCATTTTGCATTTGATTTAGTTATTGCACTGGTGAGCCAGTTTAGTTGTGTGTTACCTAGTAACTGCCTATTTGGATTATTTAAATCACTGGCAAAGCGCGCAACATCCATTTGTTTGGTCTCTAGGTTTTTATAGTCGCTGTAAGCGAGTTGTTTATCGCGTGCTATTACGCGAGTATCTAGCATGTGTAAGCTTATTAAATTACCAAAATCAAAGGTGCGGTATATTTGCGGGCTTTGTTCGCCCATTGGCGGCCTAATTGGCAGCCATTCGTAATAGGCTTGAATAGCTGCTGCACGGCGCTCAAAAAAGTCACCTTCATCAGGGGTATGATTTTCAGCACCACTTTTATAGGTATCGTTGGTAACTTCGTGATCATCCCATATTGCAATAAAAGGCGCTGCAGCGTGAAGAGCTTGAAGGCCTTGGTCTGTTCTGTAAATAGCATAGCGCTTACGATAGTCGCTAAGGGTAATAATTTCACCACTGTTATCGGCTGCTAATTGGCGGCCAATTTTTTCAGCATTTTCGGTAGCGTATCCGCCCATTGGGTATTCGTAAATGTAATCTCCCAAATGCAGTACCACATCTAAATCTTTTTGTTTAGCGGCATCGGTGTAGGCATTAAAGTACCCAGCAGGATAGTTTGAGCACGACACAACAGCCATTTTTACTTGTTCAATGTTATTTATTGGTAGTGTTTTAGCACGGCCAATTGGGCTTTGTTTATTTAAACCCATAAACCGATAAAAGTACTCTGTGCTTGGAGCAAGTTCTTGCACATCTATTTTTATTGTAAAGTCTCTGCTTTTATCTGTTTGTTCGCGCCCGCTGCGGATGATGTTTTTAAATTGAGAGTCACTTGCCAGTTCCCAAGCAGCAGTAACTTCAAAATTTGATTGAGAAGTAGTTGCACGTGTCCAAATTATTAAAGCATTATTGAGCGGATCGCCACTGGCTACACCGTGTTTAAATTCAATAGCCGATAGTGGTTTGTTTGTTAATGTTTGAGCACAACCTGTAATGGCACTCGATACTGCGACGGTAAATATGCTTGCTGCTGAGGTTTTTAAGAAATTTCGACGTGATGAAAGGGTCATACTGCACTTTTTGAATTATTTATAGTGGTGTGCACTTTAGCGGGTAGATATGACGTTTTTATAAACGCTAAATGTATTTAGTGTGACGGTATTAATACATTTAAACCCTTTTATTTATTAACTAAAAAGTAGTCAAAAAATTAAATTAAATGGTTAAATTAACAAGGTATGAATTTTTTAAATTAAAGAGATGCATGTAAAATTGTTTAATTACAGTTGCTTACGATTTATTTTTATGTTGGCACAACCCTTGAGTATGTAACTACGTCTAAACAATACACAAACAAGGAATACCATTATGAAACATTCAATTAAAATCGCTATGGCAAGTTTATTAGTATTAGGTTCTGCGCAAGTACATGCAACAGAAGTGGACCTAGATGTAACTGATATATTAACTCAAAGTGTAGCAAGCTACGTAAAGCAAACCACAATCGAGCTTGAAAAATCACTAAAGGAAACGCTTTATTTTGATGCTAAAACTGTTTTAGAGGGTTTATTAGATGAGCCCGTTTTAACACATAGCACAACGCTTAAAAATACTGACACTAGTATAAAAAACGTAAAATAAATTATTTAAAGGATTAAAACGATGAGCAGTGAACTTGGATTGTTTGCATTAATGTTAGCACCCGTAGTCAGTATGATTAGCGCTTATTACTCGGTTCAAGTGTTTAAAGCTATGGGAGGTTGGTTTAATCTTTAGCCAATTATATAGCTGGTAATTAATTCGATTCATACAAAGCTGATCGACTTAGCAAAAGCGCACGTAAATAAAGGCAGAGTGTTTGAAAGAAGTAGACTTTATGAAACGTGCGATTTTTCCATTACCCATTTTTATGTTACCTGAAGGCTATACGCGATTACGCATATTTGAGCCTCGCTATTTAAATATGGTTAAAACCGCATTAAAAAACAATACAGGGTTTGTGCTTTGTACATTTGAGCACGACACACCATTTAATATAAGCGCGCAAGGTTGCCTTGTTGATATTATTGATTTTGACCAAGACGACAACGATGTATTATTAATCGATGTGTTTGCTTCTCAAAGCGTTCAAATAAATGACGTTTATCAAGACGAGGACGAACTGCGACATGGTTTGGTGTCTTCTTGTAATACGCCATATTGGTATAAGGATTCTAACAACTCAGTTGGCGAACATGACTTATTGCATGATGCGCTTTTAAACGTGTTTAAAAGTAATCCGGAACTTAATTTACTGTACAAAAAAACTCACTTTGACAAACTGCCTTGGATTGCAGCCCGTTGGCTTGAGCTCCTACCTATTTCTATTGAGAAAAAACAGCAACTTGCGTTTGAAACGAACTTTGATAACTTACTGAATTTCCTCCATACTGTGATTAATAACGAATTTGCCTAAATTTTATGATCCTAAATTAATTATTGCCCGTATTACTTAATACAAAAGCAATAACGGGATAAATTATTATGGTAAGTCAACAACAATCACCACGTTGTGAACCTAATACAGGTAAGTACACTGCCATGCCAGAAACGCCGAGTAAAGAACTCATGCAAGCGCTTATAGATGTTGCACAGTCACGCGATAAAAAAGCATTTTCCTATTTATTTGAATACTTTGCGCCAAAAATTAAACGCTTTGGAATTAAGCAATTTGGTGTTGAAGCTCAAGCAATGGAGCTTGTGCAAGAGACGTTAACATCTGTTTGGCGTAAAGCACATTTGTATCACAGTGATAAAGGTGCGGCTACTACTTGGGTTTATACCGTTATGCGTAACGCTTCATTCGATATGCTTCGTAAAATGAAAAGTAATAAAGAAGAAAACATAAGCGAAGATATTTGGCCGTTATTAAACGAATCACAAGATACACATTACGAATACAGTGATCATTTAGAAGATAAACAAATTAAACGTTATTTAGACAAATTACCTATTGCTCAACGCGAAGTGGTAAGAGGCGTTTATTTTCAAGACATGTCGCAAGAGCAACTTGCACATCAACTTAATATTCCAGTAGGCACGGTAAAATCACGATTACGTTTGGCCTTGCAAAAATTACGTAATGAAATGGGAGATCAGCATGATTAAACATCACCCGAGTGAAACTTTACTGACACAGTATTGCGATGCATCACTTGCTACATCATTGAGTTTAGCCGTTTCTATACATGTAGATATGTGCCCTGTGTGCCAAGCTAAAGTAGCTAAAATTGAGGCAACCAATGCAAACGCACTATTTAGCGAAGAGCCAGCGCAATATGAGAAACCTCAAGCTGAGCAACCTGAGTTACTTGAAGAATTTGAATTGAATGTGCTTGATATGATCACGTCTGATGATTCTATCGACGAAGTTTATGAAGTAGAGCCTGTTTCTATTAAAGTTAATGAGCATAACTATCAGCTTCCACGTGCGCTAACGCGTATTTCTCACAGTAAATTTACCCAAGTGGGTAAGCTTGCGAGATCTCGTATTGCACTTGATGATGGCCCATTACGTTCTAGCTTGTTACATATTGATGCTGGTGGTGAAATACCAGAACACACGCACACTGGCTTTGAAGTTACTTTACTCCTAGATGGCGAGTTTAGTGATGAAGAAGGAAAATATGTCCCAGGTGACTTTATATGGCAAGATGGTAGTCACCAACATACTCCTTTAACAAAAGATGGTTGTTTGTGCTTTACAGTTGTCAGTAGTGCGCTACATTTTAATAAGGGCTTCAGCAAGTTACTAAATCCAATAGGTAATTTGATTTACTAAGAGAATTTATGCACACAGATATAATAAAAATAGGTATAAGCGCCTGCTTAGCAGGCGAAAAAGTTAGATTTGACACAGGTCATAAAAAGTCAAATTTCTGTATGGATGAGTTAGGTAAACACGTTGAATATACACGGTTTTGTCCGGAGGTAGCGGTAGGTTTACCAATACCTCGACCAACTATTCGCCAAGTTAAAGTGGGAGATACTATTAAAGTATGTCGCCCAGATGGTACTGGAGACGTAGGCCAACAACTTACCGAGTATGGTAAAAAAGTTGCAACAGAACAAGCTAAAGAGTTGAGCGGGTTTGTATTTTGCGCAAAAAGTCCAAGCTGCGGCATGGAGCGCATTAAAATATACAACGAAGCAGGAACAGGTAATACTTCTGAAGGCGTTGGTTTTTTTGCTGAGCAAATAATGAAGCACAACCCATTATTGCCATGTGAAGAAAACGGTCGCTTAAACGATATGCATTTACGTGAAAACTTTGTAATGAGAATTTACGTATTTAAAAATTGGCAAAAGTTGGTACAAGAACCACTAACGGTTCACAAGCTTACTCAATTTCATTCTCAGTATAAGTACTTGTTGATGGCTCACAATTACCAAGCTTATCGAGATTTGGGTAATCTGCTTGGAACGTTCGTAGGTGACAATATAAATGCAGTTGCGGATGAATATATTTTAGGTTTGATGACGGGTCTGAAAAAGCCAGCTTCTCGCAGAAATAATTGCAACACCCTAATGCATTTACAAGGCTACTTTAAAAATGATTTATCGAAGGTTGAAAAACAAGAACTTCGTGATGCGATAGACGAATACCGCGAAGGATTGGTGCCATTGTATGTACCACTTACCTTGTTAAAACATCATTTGAAAGTTCATCCGAATGAGTACCTTGAAAAACAAGTGTTTTTTAACCCATACCCTCACGATTTAAAACTACGATTTGGTATTTAATGGATACATTATTTTGGTTTAGGCGCGATTTGCGCCTTTTTTCTAATGAAGCGTTAATTCAAGCGCTAAATAATGGCGCTAAACACGCCATTTTTTTTGTGTCTGAAAAGCAGTGGCAACAACACCAAGCTGCGCCTATTCAGATTGACTTACTCAAGCGCCGAGTTACTTATCTTCAATCACAACTTGCTGATTACGGTATTACTTTACATATTATTGAAGCGCCTAGCTTTAGTGATTGTACGCGCGAGCTGATTAACTTTTGTAAAGCAAACGATGTAAAACACGTAATTGCTAATACAGAGTATGAGCTTAATGAAGTAAACCGCGATAAAGCAATTTTGCATGAATGCGATGAGCTTTCTATTACTTTTACTTTGTACGAAGGTGATTTAATTGCGCCTGCAGGCTCTGTCAAAAATCAAAGTAATGAAATGTATAAAGTGTTTACTCCCTTTAAACGTGCATGGTTAAAGCAGTATCAAGATACACACTTTAGTTTGCCACAATGGCCTTTAACTTCTGAGCCAATAAAATTTGATGAAAGCGACTTACTAAAAAGTGATGGATGCTCAGATAAGTGGCCGGTTGACGACGAAACACTCTCTACCGTAGTTGATAATTTTATATGCGACAAACTTACAAGTTACGACGACCAGCGTGATATTCCCAGTGTAAAAGGCACATCGGGTTTAAGCCCGTATTTAGCACTAGGTATTGTAAGCACAAAGCAACTGCTTATTAATATTCAGCAGCGTTATCCTGATATTTTAACTACATCAAAAAGTAAAACGTTTACGTGGATTAACGAGCTTGTTTGGCGCGAATTTTACAGACATTTAATTGCTGAATTTCCGAAGCTTTCGCGCGGCGATAACTTCAACGAAAAGTATAATGCTGTAGTGTGGCGTAAAAGTGAAAGCGATTTTAAAGCATGGTGCGAAGGGCGTACAGGTTACCCATTAGTGGATGCAGCAATGCTACAACTTAAGCAAACCGGTTGGATGCATAATCGTTTACGAATGGTTGTTGCAAGCTTTTTAACTAAACATTTATTAATAGACTGGCGTAAAGGTGAACGCTTTTTCATGCAGCACTTAATTGATGGCGATTTAGCCTCAAATAATGGTGGTTGGCAGTGGGCTGCAAGTACGGGCTGTGATGCTCAGCCTTATTTTAGAGTTTTTAATCCTATCAGACAAAGCGAGCGCTTTGATCCAACGGGCAAGTTTATCCGTAAGTATTTGCCAGAGCTTGAAAACGTGCCAGATAAACACATTAATTTTCCACACACTTATTTAGCCGCAACAGGCAAAGATAAGGAATGTTACTGGCCAGCAATAGTTGATCATAAAGCGGCACGAGAACGTGCACTTGCTGCATTTAAGGTGTGATATGGATAACCAGTTACCAGTAGATAAATTTGTTGAAATATACCAACAGCTTGATAGTACTAATCTTGATTTATTGAGTGATATTTACTGTGACAACATACAGTTTATAGACCCGATGCATGAAATTAACGGCATTGTAGAATTGCGCAGGTACTTTGCTAACTTATACAGCAATGTTAAGCATTGCCAGTTTGATATTAGTGATTCGTTTAATAGCGGTGACAATGCTTTTATTTATTGGACTATGCATTATGCACATCCAAAGCTTTCATCAGGTAAAACTATCTCGGTAGACGGTCATAGCAAGCTTATTTTTAAAGATGGCAAAATTATTAAGCACAGAGACTACTTTAATGTGGGCGAGTTGTTATACAAACACATTCCTTTACTTGGTAGCGTTATAAAGCTAATTGATAAAAGGGCAGGTTAATTATGATCACACTTATAACGGGTGCTACATCAGGTATTGGCGAGCAGCTAGCAATTAAATATGCACTGCTAGGAGACACTGTTATAGCTTGCGGTCGTAATAGTGATAAGCTCGCCGAGCTTGCTAAATATGACAATATCCAAGCATGTAAATTTGATGCAACTAACCTGCAAGATATAAAAGAGTCGACAGTTGGCTTTCCTCATTTTGACCGTGTTATTTTAAACGCTGGTAATTGTGAATATATAGATGATGCGCGCAATTTTGATAGCGCGTTGTTTGAGCGTGTAATAAACGTTAACTTACTTTCTATGGGGTATTGCCTTGAGGCGTTACTTCCTAAAATAAATCCAGGCGGCCAACTTGTTTTGGTCAGCTCAAGTGTTACTTACCTTGCGCTACCTCGTTCAGAAGCTTATGGCGCATCAAAAGCGGGTGTAAGTTACTTAGCAAAAAGCTTAGCGGTTGATTTAAATGATGTTGATGTGACTTTAGTTCATCCTGGGTTTGTAAAAACGCCACTTACTAATAAAAATGATTTTCCGATGCCTATGGCCGTTACGGCTGAAAAAGCAGCTGACTACATGATTAAGGGTATTCAAAAACGCCGCAAAGACGTTCATTTCCCTTATCGTTTTACACTTATATTAAAAGCTTTACGCATTTTACCACTGCCGATTTGGCTTAAAATCGCAAAAGGATTAGCCCGTTGAAAAAAATAGCAATAATAGGAACTGGTATATCTGGTTTAACATGTGGGCATTTGCTTCACAAACATTACGATGTAACCGTATTTGAAAAAAATGATTATATAGGTGGCCATACAGCAACGGTTGATGTTGATGTGTGTGGCATCAAATACGCAATAGATACTGGCTTTATTGTATTTAATGACCGAACTTACCCATATTTCGAAAAGCTACTTTCGCGCATTGGTATTGATAAACAAACAACCCAGATGAGCTTTAGTGTGCATAACGAAGCCACTGGTTTTGAATACAATGGACATACGTTTACAAGCTTATTTGCACAGCGTCGTAATATTTTTAGACCTAAGTTTTGGCGATTATTGTACGACATTGTTAGGTTTAACAAACTGTGCAAAGCAATGCATGAAAAAGGTGATTACCAGTCTGATCAATCATTAGGGCAATTGCTTAACGATAACCAGTTTAATGACTTTTTTAAATACCATTATATTCTTCCTATGGGCGCGGCTATTTGGTCTACCAGTATTAAAGAAATGGAAAACGTAGGCGTTGAGTTTTTCGTTAAGTTTTTCTTTAATCATGGGCTTTTAGATGTAACCAATAGACCACAGTGGTATGTAGTACCAGGAGGCTCTCGTCAGTATATAAAGCCGCTGATCAGAGGTTTTGCCGACAAAATTAACCTCAATACAAATATTAAATCAGTTACGCGGCAAAATGATGAAGTAACAATAGAGTTTGCCAATGGTGAGCAAAGTAAATTTGATAAAGTAATATTTGCTTGTCATTCAGATCAGGCGCTTGCGCTACTGGGTGATGCTACTGAGCAAGAAAAGTCAGTATTGGGTGCAATAGCTTACACTGAGAACTCAGTGGTGTTGCACACCGATACAAACCTTTTACCAGATAGAAAAGCGGCATGGGCAAGCTGGAACTACCTACTTAACAACAACACTGATAAAGCTGCTGTTGTAACTTACCAAATGAATATTTTGCAAGGTATACAATCAGATACACAGTTCTGTGTAACGCTTAACCATCTTGAAGGAATAAGCCAAAGTAAAATTTTGCGCGAGTTTACTTATCACCACCCTGTATTTAACCAAGAGTCTATTGCGGCTCAAAAACTTAAACACAGTATTGACGGACACAACAATAGTTATTTTTGTGGCGCTTATTGGTACAATGGTTTTCATGAAGATGGCGTACACAGTGGTGTAGATGTAGCCAAGCAACTTGGGGTCGAATTTGACTAGTGCAGTGTATTTAGGCGATGTTAAACATCGCCGTTTTGCTGTTAAAGAACATCGCTTTAGTTACCCTCTGTATATGATGTGGGTAGATTTAAATAATCCTCAACAACTAAATGGTGTGCATAAACACATAGGTACGTCAGGCTTAAAAGCGTTAAAGTTTAATGAAGCTGATTATCTTAAAGGCACCTCACAGCTTGCTAAACGTCCTCTTATTGAGCGTGCACACGAACAACTTGCCAATTTAGGTATTACTGAAACCTTTACGCATATTTACATACTTGGACAACTTCGTTGTTTTGGTGTGTATTTTAGTCCTGTTAATTTTTACTTCTTTGGTCATAAGGACACCCGTTTTAAATACATGATTGCTGAAGTAAGTAATACACCATGGAACGAACGTCATTATTATTTAGTACCTTTAGAAAAAAAAGTGAACTTTAAAAAGGTTTTTTCCGTATCACCTTTTATGAATCTAGATATGAACTATCATTGGCATGTTAAGCAATCGCCTGATAAAACATTGATACACATTGAAAATAAGCGAAATGAAGAGCTATTATTTGATGCTACACTTCGCTTAAAACGTAAAGAACTTACTAAAGAAGAAGTTAATAAGTTATTTAAACGTTTTCCGGCCATGACATGGTCTATTTTCAAAGGTATTTATTATCAAGCGTTAAAGTTGTTTATTAAACGAGTTCCTTTTTTAGGCCACTCAGGCAAGCCATAAAGCACATAGATAGTCAGGACAATTAATAGGTATTTCAATGGATAAAGTGTCGAGCTTAAATTGCGAACAAAGCACAAACTGGTTAACTAACATATATAAAAAATTAGTGACTAAAGCCTTCTCGTCAATTGAAACAGGTCAAGTTGTTTTAATTGAAGGGAATGAGCGTACAGTTTTTGGCGACCCATCTTCAGTGCTAAAAGCAACAATTATTGTAAACGATAAAGCTATGTATAAGGCATTTGCATTATCTGGGAGCGTTGGCGCTGGTGAAGCGTATATTTTGGGGCATTGGTCTTGTGACAACTTAACCTCTTTCATTGAGATATTTGCTATAAATGAGAAGCAACTTGATGAGTTTGAGAAGAAATTCGCATTTTTTAGCAATATTGCACACCGGTTTAATCACATAAAAAATAAAAATTCTGAATCGGGTTCTAAGAAAAACATCGTTGCTCATTACGACTTAGGTAATGATTTGTACGAATCATTTTTGAGTAAAGAAATGCTTTACTCAAGTGCTGTATACCCTTCAAAAGAAGCGACGCTTGAAGAGGCTCAACAATACAAGCTGAAACGCATTTGTGAGCAAGTTGAGCTTCAAAAAAATGATTCAGTAATTGAAATTGGTACAGGGTGGGGGGCTTTTGCTATATATGCAGCCACACATTACGATTGCCATGTAACAACAACAACCATATCTGATGAACAACATGATTATGTCGCTAATAAAATTTCAGAGCTTGGTCTTACCAATAAAATTACATTACTTAAGCTTGATTACAGGCAATTGAGAGGAAAATACGACAAGCTTGTTTCTATCGAAATGATAGAAGCGGTAGGTCATGAGTACTTACCTAGCTTTTTTACCCAATGTGGTGAACTGTTAAAAGACGACGGTGCAATGCTCATACAAGCTATAACTATTGGCGACCAGCGTTATAAGCACTACTTAAAAAACTCTGACTTTATCCAGCAGTATATTTTTCCGGGCGGATGCTTGCCATCGCTTAACGAAATGAGTGAGCAGATTAAAAATAATACCGATATGGTTATTCACACTGTTAATGATATTGGCGCTCACTACGCACGAACATTAGCAGATTGGCGAACCCGTTTTATAAAAAGCTGGCCTGATTTAGACCGCTCTAAATTTGATGAACGCTTTTATCGTTTATGGTTATTTTATTTTGCTTATTGCGAAGGTGCATTTAGAGCCAGAGCAACAAGTACGGTGCATTTAATGGGGCGTAAACCACGCTTTGTTAGCGATAACGATGATATTGCGCTCGGTTACTAATTTTGTTTTATTTCAAGCAGTGTGGTTTTTATCCTTGCTGCTTGAAGCTCGTTCGCTACTTTTTAGCGGATTGATTATTGTTTTAATGTTTTGGTTGTCAAAACAAAAAAAACAAGACACCTTACTTCTAATTAAAGCCCTGCCTTTAGCGCTATTGTTAGAGTTTATTGCAGTAAAGTTAGGCTTGTTAGAATTTGAAGTTTATCCCTTCCCTCTATGGCTCGTCTTTTTATGGGCTGCGTTATTACTTTCTTTAAATACTTCTATGGTTTTTTTGAGTAAATTAAAGCTTTGGCAGGCCTTTTTAGTGTGCATGGCTTTTGCGCCAGCAAGTTATTGGGCTGGAGCACGCTTTGAAGTAATAAGTTTAGGTTTACCTTTATGGCAGTTTTGGCTCGTTTACGGTGCGCTTTGGTCTACAGTGTTTACTGTTATTCTTTTTATAAACCAAAAAATCAAGTTATTCATCAATCGCTGATCGCCCACAATTCCCATTTCGTAACATTACTCATTGACTCAAGGGAGCTTATTTTGAAATTTTTACTAAAGGCAGTTACTTTTTATTTGCTTACAACTTCAATTGTTTTAGCTAACACACAGTTTAACAAAGTAGGTGAAGCACGAATGGAGTATTTATTTTGGGATGTATATGACGCGGTTTTATTTACCTCTTCAGGTAATTACAGCGCAGGAACGCATCCTATTAAATTTAAACTTACCTATTTACGTGACTTTGAAGCTAAAGAAATCGTAAAAGCAACAAATGAGCAGTGGGAGCATATTGGAAAAAAAGAGCTAGCAGACAAATACGACAGTAAATTATTGTCTATTTGGCCTGATATTAGACAAGGTGATTCGCTAACGTTAGTCACAAATGAGCAGGGTATGAGTACTTTTTATCATAATGATGAAAAAATTGGCGAAATAAATGAACCTCAATTTTCGAGTGATTTTTTAGCCATTTGGCTGGATGAAAAAACCTCTGAGCCGAAACTACGAAAGCAACTATTAGGGAATTAATATGAATGTATTTAACGCGTTTAAAACAGCTCTTGTATGCTTATCTGCTTTGTTGCTGATAAGCTGTTCGGCACCAAATGTAGAGCATTATAAAAATACATCGCCAAACTTTGACTTTAAAACATTTTTTAGTGGAAATTTGAAAGCCTACGGTGTTGTACAAGACTTTAAGGGTGAATTGACCCGCAAGCTTGTCGTAGATATGAATGCGAGCTGGGATGGTAACCAGGGCGTTATTGAAGAAGACTTTGTTTATGACGATGGCGAAACTCAAAAGCGTATTTGGAAAATAACGTTAAACGAAGACAATAGTTTAACGGGTGTGGCAGATGATGTTATAGGTACTGCAAAAGGTAGAAGTGATGGCAGCGTATTTCATTGGAATTACGATGTAGAGCTTCCATACGATGGCAGTACTTTAAAAGTGAATTTTGATGATTGGATGTACCTGGTTACACAATCGCGCTTGATAAACCGCACATCTATTGTTAAGTTTGGAGTCGAGGTCGGGGAAGTGACCTTAGTGATCGAAAAAATATAGCTTATTTACCCAGTTGCTTAACTTGCGCCAAAATTGTACTCAAATTAAGTCTTTGTTAACCCAACACGCTGTATTTTACAGAGAATTATTTAAATTTTACTCATTTTTTAAGAATTTAAGCAAAAAATGCAATTTGCTGTTGCTAACTCTTTAAAAATGCATAAAGATAGGTTTTGCGAAGGCAAAATAATAACGAATAGGAATCTAACAATGAATAAAGCTCAATTAGTTGAAAAAATTGCTACTGATGCAGAAATCTCTAAAGCCGCTGCTACTCGTGCTCTTGACGCGTTTACAGGTGCTGTAACTTCTTCTTTAAAAGAAGGTGATTCAGTAGCATTAGTTGGTTTTGGTACTTTCTCAGTAAAAGAACGTGCAGCTCGCACTGGCCGTAACCCACAAACGGGTGCTGAGATCCAAATCGCAGCGGCAACTATCCCAAGCTTTAAAGCAGGTAAAGGTCTTAAAGACCAAGTAAACCCTTAATAGGTTTAACGAATTAAATTAAAAAAAGAGCTAATTAGCTCTTTTTTTTTATGTTTAATAAAGACATCAATTGATGCCTTTATATTATAAATTTATGCTTTTAAGGCTTTATCGCCTCGACCAATGCCAACAGCGCCAGAACGTACAACTTCAATAATATCGGTTTCATGACGAAGAGTGTCTAAAAACGATTCTATTTTGTCTGTGCTGCTCACTAATTGTAGACTATAGCTTTGTCGGCCCATATCTAAAATAGCACCTTGGAACACATCAACTACTCGCGTAACCGCTGCACGAGTCGTCTCGTCTTGAGCAAAGACCTTAACAAGCAATAGCTCACGTTCAATGTGACTCATTTCTGTTAAATCGATAATTTTAAGCACGTCGACTAGTTTGTTAACCTGCTTTGTAATTTGCTCTACAACTCTGTCATCACCCATAGTGGTAATGGTAATACGCGACAATGATTGATCGTCAGTTGTGCCCACAGTTAGGCTGTCGATGTTATATGCACGTTGTGAAAAAAGCCCAACAATACGTGATAGGGCACCTGGTTCGTTTTCTAATAAAATAGATAAAATACGACGCATTATGCTTTTACTCCTTTACGTAACCACATCTCATCAATGCCGCCTAACTTAATTTGCATTGGGTATACATGTTCTTTTTCATCAACGTTTATATCTAAAAAGACTAATCGGTCGTTAATTGACATTGCTTTATCGATAGCAGGTTGTAACTCATCTAGTGTGTTTACTTGTATGCCTACATGGCCGTAGCTTTCAACTAACCTAACAAAATCAGGTAGTGAATCCATGTAAGATGATGAATGACGTCCACCGTAAACCATGTCTTGCCATTGGCGTACCATACCTAAAGAGCGGTTATTAAGTGATACAACTTTTACCGCTAGGTTGTACTGTAAACAGGTTGATAGTTCTTGAATATTCATTTGAATAGAGCCATCACCCGTAATACACACAGACTCTTTATCAGGAAAGGCTAGCTTTACGCCCATTGCAGCAGGTAAACCAAAGCCCATGGTGCCTAAGCCGCCTGAGTTGATCCATTGACGAGGATGCTTAAATGGATAATATTGCGCTGCAAACATTTGATGCTGACCAACGTCAGAACTTACGTAAGCGTCGCCATTAGTAGCTTTATAAACCGCTTCAATTACAGCTTGTGGCTTAATTTTGTCGCCATCAGTGTTGTAGCTTAAGCACTTTTGTTCGCGCCAGCTGATAATTTGTCGCCACCAATCTTCTTGCGCGCTGCGGTCTATTTTAATTGGGCTTTTATCAATACCCGCTTGTAGTTGTTCAAGTACGGTTGCTAAACAACCTACAACTGGTATGTGTGCTTTAATTGTTTTAGATATTGAAGTTGGGTCAACATCAACATGAACAATTGTGGCATTAGGGCAAAACTTTTGAACATTATTAGTTACCCTGTCATCAAATCGGGCACCAAGCGCTAAAATCACATCGGCGTTAGCCATTGCTTTGTTTGCCTCAAGCGTGCCGTGCATGCCTAACATACCTACAAAGTTTGGATGCACACCTGAAATACCACCCAATCCCATTAGTGTATTTGTAATGGGGGCATTTAATGATTCAACTAAATGCGTTAATTGCTCTGATGTATTTGAAATAACAATACCACCACCAGAGTAGATAACCAGTTTTTTGGCCTCTAAAATAGCTGTTACGGCTTTGCGAATTTGTTTTGAGTGCCCTTTAGTATTAGGGCTGTACGTTCTCAGCTCGGTGGTTTTAGGAAATTCGTATTCAAACTTAATAGCAGGGTTAAGCATATCTTTTGGAAGCTCAACAACGACAGGACCTGGGCGACCAGTGCTAGCAATATAAAAAGCTTTAGCTAAGATTGTAGGGATGTCTTTAGCACTTCTACAGTTAAAACTGTGTTTAACTACAGGGCGAGAACAACCCACAATATCGGTTTCTTGGAATGCGTCGTCGCCAATCAAATTTGTAGGTACTTGGCCTGATAACACAACCATAGGAATTGAATCCATGTAGGCCGTTGCAATACCTGTAATACAGTTTGTAGCGCCAGGGCCTGAGGTTGCAAGTACAACACCAACATCTCCAGTAGCGCGGGCATAGCCGTCAGCCATATGTGTTGCAGCTTGTTCGTGACGTACTAATATATGTTCAATGTCATCTTGCTGAAAAAGTGCATCATATAAGTCTAAAACCGAACCACCGGGATAGCCAAATATGTATTTTACCTTTAACTCTTTTAATGCCTGAACTACTAGTTCAGAACCATTATATTCTTGTTTGCTCATCCTCATTCCTCTGTGCGCTTTTTTATGCATAAAAAAACCCCCGCGTAGTGCGAGGGTTTTTAAAAAGCAGTATCACCTTTTAATACATCCCCGCTGGGCTTATAACTAAGACCAGTACGAGTACGACTAAAAGATTAATGTGTGTGTTCATAGTTTTTACTCTACTTAGCAAAACACTGCTTTTAAATTAAAGATTTTGTATAGGTTTATTTTTAAGGGTTTTGAGCCTTCATGTCAACCTTGAAAGCTGTTTTTTGCATTTTAAATTCGTTTTGTGGCTTTTTTTAATTTAAACCTGCAGAAAACCTATGTTTAATTGAGTTTACTGGCAGAAATTATGCGTTTTAGGTTGTAAGTTCGATTTTAGATATAAAAGAGTGTGAGAGACCATTAGATTTAATTGCATATGTTAACTATATGTTTTTATCGCATGTTTAAATTTCTATTATTAGGTATGATTGCTACATAATTATGTTTGAGGAAAACACAGTGAAAAAAGTGACGTTAATTGCGCTTTTAACTACGCTATTAAGCCCTATAGTGGCGGCTAATAACTTAAGTCCGCATGATATTGGTATAACTAACGAAGAGCGTATTTTATATTGGTTTAAAAAAAGAGACCAAATACCTTCAAGTGAGTTAGATAGTTCATTTAAGTCATATATGAGTAACAAAGACGTTGCCAATCACTCAATTAAAAATGGCTTTAGGCAATTTAAATCCTCTTCCAACGTTTTTTCAAATACAAATAAAAAACAGGTCGCTTTTTCAACGTCGCTAGTGCCAGATCAAAGCGTTGATGATGTAAAAGTGTTAGCTATTTTAATTGATTTTCCTGATCTTAAACATGACGACAATCAACTTGTAGAGCAAGACACAGATATGTTTTACGCTGATTATTCAACTGAGCACTATCAGCAAATGCTTTTTAATACTCAAGGTTATACAGGCCCTGATGGACAAAGCTTAAAAACGGCTGCTGATTATTATAAAGCGGCTTCGGGAAATAGCTTAAACTTTAGCGGGCAGGTATATGGTTGGGTAACCGCTAATAGCAATGCAAAAATATATGGTGAGCGCCAAGGCAGTACACGGGATATAAATGCGCCCGCTTTAATTAAAGAGGCTGTGGAGAAAGCAGTTGCAAAGTTTAATATTAATTTAGCGGATTATGACTTAACTGATTTAGATGATATTGATGGCGACGGTATCCTTAATGAACCTAATGGCATTATTGACCATGTAATGGTATTTCATTCAAGTATTGGCGAAGAAGCGGGTGGCGGTTACCTAAGCACCGATGCTATTTGGTCGCACCGCTACTATGTATTTGATGAAAATAGCGGGCCGAGCGAGATTGCAGGCAGCAACATTAAGCTCTTTGGTTATACCATTAACCCTATTGATGCCGGGATTGGTGTGGTTGTGCATGAGTTTGGGCATGATTTAGGATTATTAGATGAATACGACTTACAATCTAACACGGTAGGTGAGCCTGTCGCGTCTTGGTCAGTTATGTCGACAGGAAGTTGGGCTGGTTCGCCAAGAGGCTCAGAGCCAGTTATGTTTAGCCCTTATGCGCTTGAATATTTACAAAAGCGGTACCAGGGTAACTGGGTTAACCAGCTTACGCTTGATATGGATGAGATAGAGGCTAACTCACAGCAAACATTAATTAATACTGCGAGTACTTCACAACAGCAAAATCAAATAAAAATATCACTACCACCAAGGCTCGAAAAATTTAGGGCTCCAGTAGAAGGTGATTTTCAATACTATTCAAATACGGGCGACAATATTAGCAACAGCTTAGCTAATACAATAGCGCTACCAAGCACAACTGAGACACTTACTTTAAGCTTTATTGCTTATTACAGTATTGAGCGCGATTACGATTTAGTTCAAGTAAAAGTAGATGGCGAGCCAATCGCGAGTAATTATACGCAAGCGCTTAATCCATTCTACGGTGATATTGGTCCGTATATCTCAGGTGATTCATTTCTTAATAGTGATGCTAAGCAACCTAACGGCTATTTGACCCATAAGTTTGATTTATCAGCTTATGCTGGGCAAACAATTGATTTAAAAATTGAATACATAACAGATGCGAACACACATTATTATGGTTTTGTTGTTGATGATATGCGCATTGAGCAAAGTGATACTTTAATTTGGCAAAATAATGCACAAGATCAAGTTAACACTGTGTTTAATGGCTTTGAAAAAGTTGGTAGTTACACATATGCATCGCCATCACATTACTATTTACAACTGCGTTCATACACAGGCGTTGACAGTAGTTTGCAAGCAGAGCAGTACTCACCGGGGTTATTATTGTGGTACAGCAATGAATCTCAAGCAGATAATAATACTACCGAGCATCCAGGCAGTGGTTTTGCATTAGTGGTAGATGCCGATCAGCGTTCAATAAATAAGGGCAGTACGCAAACTCCGGCAGCTTCAGCAATTCAAATACGTGATGCTGCTTTTAGCCTATATCAACAAAGGGCAGGGTTAGGTGATGATGATTTATCAGCTATCACCGGGTTTACTGATAAAACCGATTATAGCTTTGCAGCGCAAAAACCATCGGGTGTTGTGCTTCCACAGGTTGGTTTTGGGTTTAGTATTATAAGCCAGTCAACAGACAGTGAAGATATAGAAGTAGAGCTTACTTACGATGTTACTAAGGGAATTAATTTTACTAAAAACGGTTTAACCGTTAATTTTAGTGTAGAAGGTTTTGCACTTACTCCAGCGGACAAATTTACGTGGAGTTTTGACGACGGGAGCTCCAGCACAGAGTTAACGCCTACTCATGAATACCAAGACTATGGCACTTATAACGTTGAGTTTATGGCAGATAATGGTACTTCACAGCAAGTAGCTGTAGCACAAGTTACATTAGTTGAACCATTAACTGTAAGTGAAATTGAATATGAAATAAACCAAGGAACTTTAACAGCTGAGGCATCGCTTACAGGTGGAGTCGCACCGTATACTTATAATTGGCAGCTAGGAGATGGAAGTACTTTAGCGACTCAATCGCTTACGTATAATTATTTGTACTCTGGCGATTACCAAGTAACGCTTACAGTGACAGATGACGACGGCACTGAACAATCAAAAGCGATTGATGTAACTGCTAATGTTCCGCTTAGCATAAACGCAAACGCTACAGTTAGTGATTTAAGCGCACAATTTAATGCCCAAGTAACCGGCGGCTTTAATAGTTATACTTACAGTTGGGATTTTGGTGATGGCAGTGCGTTATCAAATTTACAAAACCCAAGGCATACTTATCAAGCTGACGGGACTTATAACGTAACGTTGAATGTTACTGATACTCAAACCAATGATACTTTTACTCAAGAGTTATCTGCTACTGTACAAAAACAACAAAGTAGTTCGGGTTCAAGTGGCGGATCACTGACGGGTTTATTAGGATTATTACTGTTAAGTTTATTTAGGTTTAATACTAACCTGCATAAATACACTAGGTTAGTAAACGCAGTTAGCAAACACAAAAAAGCCCGCTAAATTAGCGGGCTATTTAAATTAATAACAAATATTAATTATAAACGGTCAATTACTGATTGAGTGAAATCAGTTGTACCGTGGCTGCCACCTAAATCGCGAGTTGTACGGTCGCCTGATTTAATTACATCAGCAACAGCACTACGAATACGCTCTGCAGTATCGCCCATATTTAAATGCTCAAGCATTTGAATAGACGCTAAAATTACAGATGTTGGGTTAGCTAGGTTTTTGCCAGCAATATCTGGTGCACTACCGTGTACAGCTTCAAAAATTGCAGCGTCTTCACCAATGTTAGCACCTGGAGCCATACCTAAACCGCCAACTAAACCAGCACAAAGGTCAGATAAAATATCACCAAATAAGTTAGTCGTAACAATTACGTCAAACTCTTCAGGTGTCATTACTAGCTTCATACATGTTGCATCAACAATCATTTCATTTGATTCAATTTGTGGGTAACGCTCAGCTACTTCACGTGCTACTTTTAAAAACAAACCAGATGTTGATTTTAAAATGTTAGCTTTATGAACTGCAGTTACTTTTTTACGACCTTCGCGTACCGCTAGCTCGTATGCAAAAGTTACGATTTTTTCTGCGCCTTCACGCGTAATTATCGATTTTGCTTCTGCTTCATTACCGTCTTCACTTACTACTTGGCCAGCACCTGAGTACATACCTTGCGTGTTTTCACGAATAGTAATGATATCAATATCGTCGTAACGTGCTTTAGTACCAACAAATGATTTAACTGGACGTACGTTAGCGTATAAACCAAATTGCTTACGAAGTGTTACGTTAATAGATGTAAAACCTTCACCTACAGGCGTAGTTAATGGGCCTTTAAGAGTGATTTTGTTTTTAGCAATTGTATCAACTGTTTCTTGCGGTAATAACTCACCTGTTTTTTCAAGTGCAGCTAGGCCAGCATCAACAAATTCATAATCAAAGTCGCAACCTGCGGCTTTTAATATTTCAAGTGCTGAGTCGATAATGCTCGGACCGATGCCGTCGCCTTTGATCACTGTGATGGTTTGTTTGGCCATTGACTTTTCCTTTAAAGAGTTTGATTTGCACATAAATTATTACTCTGAGAGAGTAACCGCTTGTTAGTACATTTATGTGAACGTGCTTGAAAATTTAAGGGCGCATTTATACCAATTTATCACCCATTTTGCTAGTTTATACAAAAAATACTGGGTATACACGAAAGTTATAATGGGTATAAAGACATAAAATAGCTTCTAATAAACTAAATACTATTAAACAACTCAAGAGATTCTAATTGTTGATAAAAATCAGCTTGGTTATGCCACTTGAGTATTTTTAGCTGTTCATTTAACGTTTGCTGCTGCCACGGAGTTAGCGAAAGTTCAGGTTTAAACACGTTTTGAGCAACAATCTTAAGTGTGATCCAAAGTTTATGGGCCTCAGTTAAGTGCTTTTTAGGTGTTTGCTCTGCCTCTAAGAGTGCTGCAGTCCATGGGTTATCACTCAATAAATGAGTAAGCTGTTGCGTTAGTTGTTCGGTGCTAATTGAATTTACCCCAAAAAATGAGCAAATAGGGGCACTCAATGTTTTATTTGGTGTGTCGTCAATCTGTGTTTTACGAGAAAGTTGTGTACTGCATTGCGTTAATAAAAAATGGGCGTAAGCGTATAAAGGTAAAGTGATGTGCTCAAACTGGTCGTGATCATTTTTACTAACCAATAAAGCCATTATTTTTACTAATCCATTTAATCTGTTAGTCACGTAGGCTTGCAATGGATGTGGGGTAACATTAACTAATTGTTCAAAAACAACCCGTTGAATTATTGCAGGTGCATTATAATAACCGACCATAGATAAACTATGTTTTAAGTCTTTTGCGGGCTGATGTTCTTTATTATATGGTTTTACAGCCTCGCATAAATTAGCAATTACAAGAGGGTGAGGCGCCATCAGTAGGCTTAATCCTTTATAGCTGTATTCATGCTGTAACTTAATATTACTTATTAGCTCAAGTAAAGATTGTGCCTTATCAACCTCAAGCTCACTTTGTGGTTTTACATGTTCACTGTTAAATACTTTAAAGCTAATGGTTTTATCAGTGCAATGCCATTGTTTTGGATTATCGTTAAGCGTTGCTTTTACTCTATACCAGGTTAATTTATTTGGATTTTCTGTACTAATTAAAACATGCCGTTGTTGTGCATCAGTTGCTAAATAAATCATGGTTTGCTCAGCGTATAAAACGCGGCTTCCCGGTAATAATGGCCCTAAATGCGCTATTAGTGATTTAATTAATTGCAGTGCGAACAAGTTAGGCGTGCGAATGTACAAATCGGTAAGTGCTTTATATAAGCTAATATGTTTATTAGCCGTGTTGCTCGTAATGTTCATGCTAATAATATTTGCTAGAGCAATCAGCGTTATGCCCCCATCGTAAAGCATTATTTTAGGAGCACTTACCAATGCTTGTTTATACTTATTTAATTTAGCTAGTAACTGCATAACAGGTTTTGCTGAATCGCCACTAGCTAACATTACTTTTGCTGCTAACTGATGACGCATTTTCCAAATTTTTTTATCAGAATCTTGAAAAGGTGTTTGCTCGCAAAGCTTGTTTAATTGCGCTCCAACACATAAATGTTCAATGAGTGTAGCGGCTATGTATAGCTCACTTAAGGCACTATTATAATTTTGAGATTTACACAGGGCAGCAGTTATGACGCTCTGACTAACAACTAAATTTGTTGCATAAGAATAACTTGGATTATAAAGCGTTAATCGGGATTGTAATGCGAATGGCTGTTTGTTGTAGAGCACTCTATATTGCTCAGCTAGCTTACTTGCCATTGGATATAGAGCTGTCCATTTTTGTTTATTGTTATAATAACTTAAAAACAGCTGCGTATTATTAAGCAGCTGCTCTAAGGTAGTTGAAACAGCTTCATCCATTAAACCTTCACCTAATTTTGTTCTTGGTATTTATTGTATGCACTCGGGCCCCATAAAAACAGCTGCCCATTTTTAAATAATAGGCCAGTACATTCATCCATAGTGGTAATACCGTCAGATGTTTTATGTTGTGTACGATAAAAAACTATCTGAAATACTTGTTCACCTTCTCGTTTGGCATAAGTAAGATCGGGGCTGCCTAAGTAATCAAGAACACTATTTAGTGTTGTTGGCTGCTCAAGTGATAGTTTTTCGATGTAACGTTTATTGAAAGCCTCTCGGTCTTGCCAAATCATAGCTTGAGGATCGTCTTTATAAAAGGTAATCACCAATGCAGCTATCAGTGCATATAGCCCTAAACCTAAAATTAAATATCGGATAAATTTTTTCAATATGGCTTACTCTGACTCCGGTAACTAATATCAGTATACGTTTTGTAATGTTTAGAGGCTATTAACTTGCGACTAATTAAGTCTTAACTGCTTTAAACTAAAACCTAAATTTATATCGGTGCGTAAACTAACCAAGTGCTTTGAAATTACGTACATATCCATATTAGCGGCTAACTTTGCTTTAATACTCGGGCTTAGAGACTCATCTTCGGCTGCTTGTTCAATTGAGTTATAGTTATTAACTATTTGCTGCGCAGATTTAGTACCTATTCCTTTAACTCCCGGAATATCATTTGTTTTATCGCCCGCTAATGCCCAAAAATCAACGAGTTTATTTTGCTCAACACCAAAACGCTCTTTTATACTTGTCTCATCTAGATAGAGCTTTTTAAAGTAATCGTAAACTGTAATGTAAGGGCCAATATAAGGTAAAAAGCCTTTATCAGTAGAAACAACAGTGCTCGTTATTTGATTATTTGATGCCTTAAAGGCAAGCGTTGCAATAATATCATCAGCTTCATCGTTAATAGGCTCAAATACTACAATACCTGTTTCTTCAATTGCGGCTTTAAAATGCAATAGAGCATCTTTTAATACTTGGGGCATTGGCGCGCGTGAATGTTTGTAGTCTTTATAAAAATGATAACGCCAGCTTTTGTCACCATCGAACACAGCAATGGCATGGGTTGCATTACTCGTATCTAAAAGCTTTTTACAGGCGTGGGCTACACGTGCACAGCACGTTTGTATCATTTGCTCGTCGCTATGATGTTTTTGATTCGCGTCAACGGCGTAAATGCGCCTAATTAAATTAAGCGCATCTATAAGAAGTAAATGGGGTTTCAAACTATAAAACTCATGCTTTTATTTTGTAACATGGAACATATTTACTACCAGGGAGCTTCATGCGACCTTGAAGAACAAATGCCTGTAATAATTTATCCATATTTGTCATAAGGGCAGGTTCGCCACTTAAAATGTATGGACCGTTTTGTTTAATGGCTCTAACGCCTTCGTCTTTTACATTACCAGCAACAATACCAGAGAAAGCTCTACGCAAATTAGCCGCGAGTAGCTGTTTAGGCTGATCAAGGTGTAAATCTAAACTTGCCATATTTTCATGTGTTGGTGCAAAAGGTTGTTGAAAGTCGTTATCTATTTTTAATGTCCAGTTAAAGTAATAAGCATCACCTTCACTTTTACGGTAATCACGAACATTAGCCATCGATGACTTTAGTTTTTGACCGACTAATTCAGGATTATCAATAATTACTTCAAACTTATCCAACGCTTCCTTACCAAGTGTCATTTCAACGAACTCGCATAGCTCTTTAAAGTACGCCTCGCTTTGTTTGGGGCCTGTTAAAATAACAGGTAAACATTGCTTAGTATTATCTGGGTGCAACAATATGCCTAATAAATATAACAACTCTTCAGCAGTACCTGCGCCACCAGGAAAAATGATAATTGCGTGAGCTGTTCTAATAAAAGCTTCAAGGCGTTTTTCAATATCAGGTAAAATAACGAGTTCGTTTACAATAGGATTTGGTGGCTCGGCAGCAATAATGCTTGGCTCTGTTAAACCTAAGTAGCGATTATCGGTGTTACGTTGCTTTGCGTGGCCAATAGTTGCGCCTTTCATTGGGCCTTTCATGGCACCAGGGCCACAACCGGTACAAATATTTAATCCACGTAAACCAAGTTCGTAACCTACTTGTTTTGTGTACTTATATTCAACCTCGTTTATTGAATGTCCGCCCCAGCAAACAACCATGTTAGGCTCGCTTTTAACACGCAGTGCACCTGCATTTCTGAGCATATCGAACACCATATGGGTTATGGCTTTTTGCTCTTTTAAATCTTTTTCGTATTTTTGACAAATAAACAAAATATCACGAATAACAGAAAATATATGTTCGTGAATACCGGTAATTATTTCGCCATCAACAAATGCGGTTTCGGGTGGGTTTTCAAGTTCAATTTTAATACCTCGTTCGCGGCTTACTAAACGAATATCAAAATCTTTGTATTTGTTGTATATATCGTTACTGTCGTCGGTATGACTACCTACATTAAGGACTGCAAGTACGCAGTTTCTAAATAATTTATAACGCTCACTAGCAGACGATTGCTCTAATAAATCAACTTCTAATTGCGACAGTAAATCTAAAACCCCAGTTGGGTTTAACTGTATTAACATAGACGTGCTCCTACTACTAAATCGTAAAACTACTTGTCATAAAAGTTATAATAGCTATGACATTATTTACTGGTACAAAGTCTATCTCGCCCTGAATTTTTGGCTTCGTAAAGTGCATCATCAGCTCTATCAAATGCCTTTAATAGGGTATCGCCTTTCTTAAATTGAGTTGCACCTACCGAAATAGTGATCTCAATTTGTTTTTCTCTAAATTTAAAAGGTATATTTTTAATTACCTTTCTTACTTTATCCAGGGGTAATGTTGCGTTTTCTAGCGACACACCTGGCATTAATAGTACAAATTCTTCACCGCCATAACGCGCTATAAAATCAGACTTTCTTACCGATTTTTGCAACGCTTTTGATATAACTTGTAAGGTAATATCACCTGCGGTGTGGCCAAATCTATCATTGATAGATTTAAAGTGGTCAACATCAATAACTGCAAGCGTAACATCTGATGGCTGCACATTAAACAAATGCATTTCGTGATTGTAACGTTCGTCAAATGCAGCCCGGTTAGGCAGTTTTGTAAGCCCATCTAGTAAGCTTTTAAAGCGCTGTTCGTTTAAGCGTTTTTTATACGTTGTTAACTTATCTTCTAAAGTAACAATTCGAGTATTTATTTCATTAAAACTAGCGCTAAGCATTTCTCTGTCTTTTCGTTCTAACTTTTCTTTTGCTATAAAATCTTCGCTTATTGATTTTAATTCGTTATCTACGAGTTCTTTTAAAGATGAGATTGATGTAGCTTTTTGCGTTTGCTCATTAAGATTTTTTATTTTTAGTTCAATGCTTTTATTAAGTGAGTCAAACTCAACTTCCATAGACTCAGAGTGCTTGCTAGTTGAGACGATAGAGTTATGAAGATCTTCGAGGGTTTGATTTAATGAAACTAAAAAGCTTTGCGCGGATTTACGCTCTTTACTTATATTTTTTACCACTACATCAATAATACTAATTGCAACATCGAGTAATGAATCGATTGAGTCACTTTCTGTAATATTATTTTTTATATTATTAATTTGTAGCGTAGCTTCTTCTTCAAGTATAAGTTCATTTGCGAGCTCAAGTAGTTTTTTTGCACGCGCCTGTTTTACTGGGCGCTGCTGATCAACTTGAGGGTCTTGCTTGGTAAGCAACGCTTCATGATAAAAGCTAATAAGTTGATCAAGTAGCGGAATGTAACCATGAGTTGAATGAACGTTATTAATCTCGTGATCGAGTAAATTTCTTAGAGTCCTACGAGTATCGTCAGGTAAACCTTTGGTTTTTTGTAATTGTTTACCGGCACTTTGCACACTGTTGTATAAATTACGTTGCTGAGCTTGTTGAATCGATTCTTGGTTTTTAAGTAGGATTAAAGTTTCACTAATAAGGGGAGTGAATCGCCCCGAGTTCATCGGAGACCAGTTTGTTTAAGTCAGGCCACTTTACCTGACTCGTTTAAATTATCATAGTAGTCTGTTTCATATTGAGCTGGTGAAATATACCCAATTGAAGATAATAAG
>Ga0207906_1000190_pt1 | contig 35894 bp, 29 predicted proteins | sample LinPmetageLP37_FD_184050 | JGI IMG/M metagenome (GOLD analysis project Ga0207906, IMG submission 184050) | Marine viral communities from the Pacific Ocean - LP-37 (SPAdes) | ecosystem: Environmental > Aquatic > Marine > Oceanic | place: Pacific Ocean | collected 2010-06-16 | reverse complement strand
TTAGAGTTATTGTTTTTTGATGTTTTTATACTAGCAACAAAGATGGATATTAATTGGTTGTTTTCATCTAAAGCTTTTTCTATTTTATCTTTATTCCCATTATATAACTTAGCTCTATTTATAAACTTCATAATAATTAACGAATAACGATTAACGATTTTTGATGTTAGAGTTATTGTTTTTTGATGTTTTTATACTAGCAACAAAGATGGATATTAATTGGTTGTTTTCATCTAAAGCTTTTTCTATTTTATCTTTATTCCCATTATATAACTTAGCTCTATTTATAATTTTCAAACAATTGTATGATTCTCTAAGCTCTTTTAAACATATTCCCATTTTATGAACAAAGTCTTTATGGGATTCAGCACTTCTCGCTTCACCATAATTTAGCGCTGGAGAACCTGAAGAACGAATTAATTGATTTCCATAATAATTGCCTGCATAATTATTATTAACATTTTCAATGATGTCTATTATTAAAACTGCGAAATCAATTACTCTTTCCTCTAAATCATTTGTCTTCATTAAATTAAAATTCTTAATTCTTTAATCGTTGTTCGTTACTCAAATTTCTTTTGCTACCAGTCTTTATCGGTTTTTACTTTTACTCCTTTTTGCTTTTCAGCATTTATTTTTTCTTGAACTTTTTGTTCTTGATTATTCATAGCTTCCAACAAGCTTTTTATTTGCTGATTTGATAATTTACCAGGTTGTTGTTGCGGTTTTTGGTTTTCTTTTTTGTCTTGATCGCCTTTACCTTGATCTTGTTTTTCATCTTTAGGCTTTCCATTTTCATCTTTTTTATCATCACCTTCCTTTTTGTCTTGGTCGCCTTTATCTTTTTTATCGTCTTTTTTATCGCCTTCTTTATCCTTTTGGTCCTGTTTATCTTTATTTTCGTCTTGCTTATCCTTTTGATCTTGCTTGTCTTTATTATCTTGATTGTCTTTATTTTGATCTTGCTTGTCTTTTTGTTGTTCAGCACATTCTTTTGCTAAACCAAGATTATATCTGGTTTCTTCATCAGTTGGATCATTTCTTAATGCATTTTTATAGGCTTCAACAGCTTCTTTGCATTTTTTATTTTTCATTAAAATGTTACCAATATTATGAAATGCTTTATGTTTTTCTGCTTTTGAAGTACTTGTTTTCGCTGCTTCCTCAAGTCTGTATAATGCTTCGTCGTAAACGCCTTTTTTTATATAAGAACTTCCTAAATTGTATTGACCAGCAACCGATGTTGATTGTTCTGAAATAGCTTTTCTGTATGCCATTTCAGCTGTAACAAAATCTTCTTTATTGATTAAATTATTAGCTTCATATACATAATTATTAGCCTTTTTTTGAGCAGTTAATTCAGCCTCTTTATCTTGTTCTTGTGAAAAAGACAGGGACGTTATTAAAGTTACCATGGTTAATATTATATACTTCATTTTCATATGTATTAATTCGTTTATAAATATATAAAACCTATTAAAGTCTTATAGTTAAAGGTTTTATAAAATATTTACACTTTTTTATAAATCCTGTTTTTATAAATTCTCATTAAATAAATTCAATTTTTTCAACCAACCTGTTTTTCGTTCTAAAAGAAATATATCTAAAAACAAAAAGAATAGGGCAAACCCTAAAAACCATTGAAACTGATCTTTAAAATCTGCATATTGTTTTGATTCATATTCTTTTTTATCCATTTTGTTTAAAATACTGCTTATTTTTTCTACAACCTCATTGGTGTTTTTCCCATTTATGTATTCTCCGTTTGCTTCTTTAGCAATCTCTTTAAGAATCTCTTCATTTAAACGGGTTATAACGGTTTCTCCTTGATTATCTTTTTTATAATTTAAAACGATCCCGTTACGTTTTTCTGGAATGGGCCCGCCTTTAACATCGCCAACACCAATAGTAAATATACGGATACCCTCTTCACTTGCGCTTTCCGCAGCACTAACAGCTTCTTCACTGTGATCTTCACCATCTGAAATAATAATAAGTACCCGATTGGTTTGTTCCTCATCATCATAATATGTTTTTGCCAGTTTAATGGCTTCATTAATGGCGGTTCCTTGTGATGACATCATATCTGTATTCATACTTTGCAAAAACATTTTTGCAGCAGCATAATCTGTAGTTATGGGTAATTGTGGAAATGCTTTGCCGGCATATGCAATAATCCCTATACGGTCACTTGCTAAATTATTAATAATTTGAGTTACCAATTGCTTAGATTTTTCTAAACGATTTGGGACAATATCTTCAGCCAGCATACTTTTGGAAACGTCAATAGCAAAAACAATATCAACACCTTCGCGTTTTACCGTTTCCATCTTGGTTCCAATTTTTGGGTTTACCAACGCTATTGCCAAACACGCAAAGGCTAAACTTAACACAATTATTTTCAAGATAGATTTAAAAAGCGAACTATTAGGGCTTAACCTTTTTAGCAACGATTTATCAGCAAACTTCCTTTGAGTCTTGTGTTTCCAAATTTGTAAAACAAGAAAGAACAGGATTATAACAGGAATAACACCCAATACCCAAAACCATATTTTTTCGTCTAATTGATACATGTATGTTTAATCGTTATTTGTGCATTTGTTTTACAATAGCTTTCATACTATTCACCTTATTTTCTTGATTCTCTTTTAAACAAAACTTCTAAAAATTGTAAATCTTAATGATAATTCCAACAGCAATAACATAGCAGCTAAAATCACTAATGACCTATATTTTTCTTGATAATTATAATACTTAAATTCATCAACATCTGTCTTTTCAAGTTTATTGATTTCACTATAAATTTCTTCAAGCTTTTTATTATTGGTTGCTCTAAAATATTTTCCGCCTGTAACTTTAGCTATTTCTTGAAGTAAGGCTTCGTCAATTTCAACTGGTACCCTTGCGTACTGAAACTCACCTGTTCGAGGGTCAATGGCCACGGGTGATAATGCTGTTCCGTTTGTGCCTATACCAATAGTATACACTTTTATGCCATATTCCTTGGCCAGTTCACTGGCAATTTTAGGATCTATGAATCCGGAATTATTGACACCATCCGTTAATAAAATAATAACCTTACTTTTTGCTTTACTGTCTTTTAATCGGTTTACCGCGGTTGCCAATCCTGAACCTATTGCAGTTCCACCTTCAATAATGGTATTATATCTTATGTCATTTAATGACCTTAAAATAATGGCTTTATCACTTGTTATTGGTGTTCTTGTATAACTTTCTCCAGCATACTCCACTAAACCAATTCTATCATTGGGTCTGCTTTTTATAAATTCCGCAGCTACATCTTTAAGGGCTTCCAATCTGTTAGGGGATAAGTCTTTTGCCAGCATACTCGCTGAGACATCAATAGCCATCACAATATCTATCCCTCGTGTTGTTTTTGTTTTTGTTGAAACATCAACGGTTTGAGGTCGTGCAATGGCTGTTATAATTAATGCCAAAGCCAATAATCTTAAAACAAACAATAGGTGTTTTAATTTTGGCAACCATGTATTAGTGACTTTAAATCCTTTTAAACTTGAAATTTCAAGTGCTGCTGTTTGCTGTTGGTTTTTAATTAAATACCATATAATTGCTAACGGTAGCAGTAAAAACAGCCAGAAGAACTCTTTATTTACAAATTGAATACCTTCAAACATTATTCTTTAGGTTTAATAAGTTCAATTGAATTTAAAATACGATCTGCCACTTGTGCTGCATAAATGTCATCATCACGCCATGTTAAAACCACTTCTTGAATCACGTTATTGGCGTTAAATACTAATAACACGTAATTCCCTTTAACCAACTTTCCTGGTGTGGTACTTGGAAAATCAGCCTTCCCAAATGTTTTTAATCCTTCAGCACCATTTGGTGTGACGTATTTTTCATTTTGGACAACCATATTTTGAACGTCACTGTTTTCCCATTTTTTTAGATTTTTTTCAACAATTTCCTTTAAATCAACTTTATTTTCGCCTTGTGGATTCACTCTTAACGTCGTAACAGTAATGCTTAACGGATCTGTTAAACTGCCATAACTAAAAGCAGTCCTATTAGTTTTATCTTTTATATCCTTAGGTAATGGTGGATTCTCCCGTTTTAAAACCTCAGGCGTTGAGATAGTAATTGGTGGCACGCCATAATCACTGTGCACCCAGTTACCTTCTAAAAGTTCCATGCTTTCATTACCAATAATGCTATCCTTAACATAATTAAACCCATACTTTAATGAAAATCCAACATATATGGCCACTAAAAAAAATGCAGCAACTGCAGCGGTAATGATTATTTTTTTACGCTTTTGTTTTCTTTCCTGTTCTTCTTTATATTGTTCAGTTAACAGTTTTTCTTCTTCAGTTGGTTCTGGAAGTACTTCTTTTACATGATCAATCTCTACATCAATAGTTGTTCTATCCAATTCAGCCAAAGCTATCTCTGGTGTAGATTTTGCAAATTTTACTAAATCGGCACGTTTAAGAATGCTTTCAATGTTTTTTATGGTGTCAGGGCTTAAATCTATTTTATTGCCTTCTTTAAGCAGGCGTAACCTGTTAATAAGCTCATCGGTTGTGCTTTCCATAGAATGGTCGTACACTTTTTCATCTAAGTACTTTCTAATTATCTGAGTCAATTCAGAATAATAACCTTTAAATTCTGCCTGTTTTAAATAATCACTTTCTTCTAATTTCTTAAGGGCTAATTTGGCTCTGTCATATGGTGGAAGCAAGGCGATTTTCTCGGATTCAGTAAGTGGTTTCTTTCTCCATAAAAACCAATATAATAAGCCAGCAACTATAGCTAAAGCAATGAAAATATATAATAAATATTTCCACCAATTACTGCCACTTTTTTGAACTTCAATAATAGGTTTAATATCATAAAGCCCCTGTTTTGTGGAGTCAACAAGAATATTTCTGACTTCAACTTTTAACGAATCTGTGAAAAAAGTTTTATTGCCTATAATTATTTTTTGACGTGGAATGGTATATGCACCAGAATCAAATTGTGTTAAACCATATTTTTTTATGAGGTTATATTTATCATTATTTCTTAAAGTATCTGTTGTGTAGGATTCAATCATTTCCAAAGGCATAAATGTTTGCCCTTCCGGAAACACCACTAAACTGGTTGAATCTGCTTCAACCTGAATTTTGTATGTTATCTGCGCCCCTATTTTTACAGAGGTTGAGTCTATTGAAGCCGATACTTGAGCCTGTAAGAACCAAGATGTAAGAACCAAGACACAAGACAATATAGACTTCCTCATTAATCTTACTCCAACATTCATAATTCGTAAATCATAATTCATAGATCGGTTATGCTCTTGCTTTAAAATAGCCCAATAATTTTTTAACATAGCTTTCATCAACGCGGCAATCAATGGTTCCTGCACCTGTTTTGGTAAAGCTTTCTTTGAAATAATGAACTTTGTCATGATAATATTTACCGTAATTTAACCTTACCCTTTTTGAAGCGGTATTAACCAACATGAGCTCTCCTGTTTCTCCATCCTGCATTTGAACCATCCCTAAATTAGGAATGCTTTCTTCTCGTTTATCATACACTCTTATTCCGGTGACATCATGTTTTTTTGCAGCAATTTTCATGGTGTGTAAATAATCATCTGCCATAAAATCAGACAACACAAAAACAATGGCTCTTTTTTTAATGACACTTGATAAAAACTTTAATGCTTCTGCAATATTTGTTGCTTTGCTTGAAGGTTCAAATTCAATAAGTTCCCTAATAATTCTAAGTACATGTGAGCGTCCTTTTTTTGGAGGGATATAAAGTTCAACCTTTTCAGAAAATAAAATCAAGCCTATTTTATCATTATTTTGAGTTGCCGAAAATGCTAAAGTTGCAGCAATTTCTGTGACGATTTCATTTTTAAACTGGGTTTCAGTTCCAAATAACTCAGACCCTGAAATATCAACCATTAACATCATGGTCAATTCACGTTCTTCCTCAAAAACCTTAATAAAAGGTTCACTGTAACGGGCCGTTACATTCCAATCAATATTCCTCACATCATCACCAAATTGATATTGCCGAACTTCACTAAAAGTCATACCACGCCCTTTGAAGGTTGAATGATATTCGCCTCCAAAAATATGATCAGACAACCTACGTGTCTTAATCTCAATTTTACGAACTTTTTTCAGTAATTCTTTAGTATCCATAGCCCCTAAATCCCCAAAGGGGACTTTTTGATTCTTGCTTTATTAGACTTTCTATTACAGAGAATAATTCATATTAATTTTAACATATTTAAAAAGCTTGCGTTATGCAATCACAGTTTTCAGTTAATATAAAATATATTCAAGGTTAAATATTAAAGGTTCAAGGTGAGATAACTTTGTACTTGAAACTTTGAATTTATTAAGGTACTTCTATTTCGTTTATAATTTTGTTAATGATGTCAACAGATGTTACATTTTCAGCTTCAGCTTCATAAGTAATTCCTATTCTGTGTCTTAAAACATCATACACAACGGCTCTAACATCTTCCGGGATGACATATCCACGACGCTTAATAAAGGCATAGCACTTTGCTGCAACGGCTAAATTAATACTACCACGAGGAGAAGCTCCAAAAGAAATTAATGGTTTTAAATCTGGAAGTTTATATTTTTCTGGATAGCGTGTTGCAAAAATAATATCAAGAATATATTTTTCAATTTTTTCATCCATATAAACTTCTCTCACTGCTTTTTGAGCCTTCAAAATTTGATCTATTGAAACAACGGCATTTACTTTATCGTAATCACCTTTCAAATTGGCCCTGACAATCTTTTGCTCTTCATCAAGTTTTGGGTAATCAATTACGGTTTTAAGCATAAACCTATCAACCTGAGCTTCTGGTAATGGGTAAGTTCCTTCTTGTTCTATTGGGTTTTGAGTGGCCATTACTAAAAATGGTTTGTCAAGCTTAAAAGTTTCATCTCCAATTGTTACTTGTTTTTCCTGCATGGCTTCAAGCAATGCTGATTGTACTTTGGCCGGCGCTCTGTTTATCTCATCAGCTAAAACAAAATTTGCGAAAATAGGCCCTTTTTTAATTGAAAAATCATTCACCTTCATGTTGTAAATTAAGGTTCCGGTAACATCAGCAGGCAATAAATCTGGTGTAAACTGAACCCTGCTAAATGATCCATCAATAGCCTGAGCCAAGGTATTAATAGCTAATGTTTTTGCTAATCCAGGAACCCCTTCCAATAAGATATGACCTTGACCAAGTAGCCCAATAAGCAATCGTTCAACCATATGCTTTTGTCCTACAATAACTTTGTTCATTTCCAGCATGAGCAAATCAACAAAAGCACTTTCCTTTTCTATTTTTTCATTAATTGTCTTAATATCAATTACACTTGTTTCTTCCATTATTTTAATTTTTATTAAAGCTTAAAAAGGACATCCTTATTAGAGCACTGCAAATTGTTAAAATTTTAGATGCAACCGTGTTAATGATTGGTTAAAATATTTATTTCAGCACATTAATTCTTGGTTAAAATGCAAAGCGCAACATATATATATGCCGCGCTTTGGTATTTAACAATTTTTAATATTTTATTCTGCAACTAAAGTAATCGCATCTAGGACTGTTAGAGTATTTGCCAATACAACTACATCTTCAGAGCTATCTTTAGAGTAAACTTGTGAAACATAACCTGTAGCACTTATAGTAACCATGTAAGTTCCAACTGGAATACCTTCTAAAAGAAATTCACCATTAGCGTTTGAATCCATTGTTGCAACAATATTTTCAGTGCCTTTTTCTTTTACGATAACAGTTACAACAATATTATTTGTTACATCACCACTTATAGATCCTGGTTTAAAAGCCAGTTGAATTGGTTCTGCAATGGTTGTAATCTGACCATTAATAACAGATACTCCTAATGCCGACCCTTTTGTATAATCTGATTCAGAATCTAAAGGCGTCGCAATAACATCATAAGCTCCTGCAGGTATCCCCCATAAAGTAAAAGCACCTGTTTCATCAGTAAATGCAGAAATGATAAAATCATCATCTGTTTCTGGCGTTCCCATATCATCTACTAATACTGAAACCATAGAAGGTACATCACTGGGTTCAACAGTTCCTTCTATAATTCCAGAACTCACTTCAGTACTAACATAAAGCACTGGTTTCAAAATAATATTACCTGAATTACCGGCAATAACAATTGATTTTTCTACGTCAAAATCTAAAATAAAATCATAAGTAAAACCTTCCTCAATGATGGCATCTACTTTTAGCTTTAAGCCCGACTGTTGTGCGCTAGGTGTTTTTAAATCGAAGGTTTCAGGTTCATCAAATTCATTTCTAATAACAATGGTATTGCCATCTCCTAATACTAAACGTATTTGTTTAAGTGTTCCAACCGGAATAGGGAAACGGTCTACCAATACTTCATTGACACCACCAGTAAGATTCAATAAATCAATATTGCCAGTGTTAATCATATCTAAGTCAATCCATCCACTATCATCATTGCTGTCATCCATTTTAATCATAACTCCGACTACATTGACATTAACTTCATCAAAATCACCCGGAGAATCAACAAGTTTTACAGATATTGTTGGTGCTTCCGCGCTTATTTTATTAGATTGTGATTCACTACATCCAAAAAATGATAGTATTAAAAATGAAAGAAAAATTAATTTTAGTTTTTTTAAAATTTTCATGATTTTGAAATTAAATTATTAGTAGTATGGGTTATATACGTGCATATCCTTAAGTATGGACTATATAAGTGCATGAACGCTATTTTTTTATAAATATTCTATAATGTACTATTTGTTTTTTAATAAATAAATAAAATGATTTAATTCAAATTTGAAACGAGGAACTAAATTTTCGCCACTAAAAAATTCACTAAATGCCATTTGACAAGGTCTGTAGACTTACGCTTAAAACCGGACTTAAAATTATTCGATCTTTAATATTGGTTTTCAAAATAGATTTTTTAACATCAAAATTTATTGAAAAAGAATAGTCAGTATTTGATTTCAAATCTTTTTCTGTTCTTACAACCAAACCTTTGGCGTGTTCACTATTCATTACTAATGGAAGTGTTTTCCCATCAATCACAATGGTGTTATTATCTCCAAGTACTAACTTAACTTCAAAAATTTCACCGGCTGGGATTTTTAAACTATTAACTAGATTAGCTTCAGAGTCATCTATCAAATCCAACAAATTGTAAATCCCTTTACTGTTAACATTTAAACTTAACCAACAGTTAGGGACGCTCTCATCATCAATCACTTTAACCTGAACATCTAATACCTCAATATTTACTAAATCGAATTCGGCTTGAGCACCTATTAAATTTACAGATACTGTTGCTTTGTTCAATTCTAAATCTTGATTGATGCTTTCTGAACTACAACTTAAAAAAATCGTTAAAAAACTTAAAAAAATCGCTGTTCTACCTTTTTGTAATACTCTCATTTTCAGGGCTTCATTATAATTATTGAACAATTATACAATTTTAATGGAGTTTTAATTATTTTTATACATGAATAGCATAAAAATCTATACAAACCGCAAAAAATGACTCATACCTACTCAAAAATTATTGCCGGAACCATGACTTGGGGAAGTGGCGGAAAAAAACTTTCTAAAAAGGACATGATGCAATTAATGCATTATTGTTTTGATAATGAAATAACCACCTTTGACCATGCTGATATTTACGGCGGTTATACGAATGAAAACGATTTTGGTCGGGCCTTTGCTGATAGTGGGATTAAAAGGGAAAGCGTTCAATTAATTTCAAAATGTGGCATACAGGTAGCAACTCAAAACAGGAAAAATAGCGTTAAGCATTATAATTACAGCAAAGATTACATCATCTGGTCTGTTGAAAACTCGTTGAAATATTTAAAAACAGGGTATTTGGATTTACTTTTGATTCATAGACCCAGTCCTTTAATGGATCCTGAAGAAATTTTTGAAGCCATTTTATATTTAAAAAAACAAGGGAAAATTAAAGATTTTGGGGTATCTAATTTTACGCCATCACAAATAGAATTATTTTCAAAACACATGTCAGTATCTGTAAATCAAGTAGAATTTTCATTGACTCAAAACAAGGCAATGTATGATGGCACCTTGGATCAAATGATGTTAAAAAACATAAAACCAATGGCATGGTCTCCTTTAGGTAGCATTTATAAAGAAAGTTCTGAACAAACATCACGCATTAAAAAACAATTAAGTGCTCTTTCAGTTAAATATCATGTAACAGAAGACCAATTACTTTTGGCATGGGTTTTAAAACATCCGTCCAAAATAATTCCTGTTATAGGATCAACAGATACAACAAGAATTAAAAATGCTATGAACGCCACAACCATTCAATTGGAACTTGAAGACTGGTTTTTACTTTTACAGGCAAGTCAAGGACATGAAGTTCCATAACGCGAAAAAAGGCATAATTAAATTATGAATAAAAATAAAACAGCCCTAATAACCGGGGCAACAAGTGGCATAGGAAAAGCCACCGCATATGAATTTGCAAAACATAGGATTCAATTAGTTATTTGTGGAAGAAGATTAGACCGTCTAAAAACCATTAAAGATGAGCTAGAATCATTAACTAAAGTGCATATCTTAAATTTTGATGTTAGAAAAAAATCAGAAGTTGAAAAAGCAATTAAGTCACTTCCTGATAATTTCAAAAACATTGACATCCTTATAAATAACGCCGGTAATGCCCATGGATTTGACCCTATTCAAACAGGAAACATTGATGACTGGGATGCCATGATTGATATTAATGTGAAAGGCTTATTGTATGTAAGTAAAGCTGTTATTCCGAATATGGTTGAAAGGCAATCAGGGCATATTATAAATATTGGGTCTTCTGCCGGAAAAGAAGTATATCCTAAAGGCAACGTGTATTGCGCCAGTAAACATGCCGTTTTAGCCATAACTGATAGCATGCGACTTGATTTAAATCCGTTTGGAATAAAAGTGGCCTCCATAAATCCAGGGTTAGTAGAAACTGAATTTTCGCAGGTGCGTTTTAAAGGAGATCAAAATGCCAACACAGTTTATAAAGGATTTAAAGCCTTACAAGCCGAAGATATTGCAGATATTATTTACTTTGTTATTTCAAGACCTACGCATGTAAATATTGCAGATTTATTAGTGTTTCCAACAGCCCAAGCAAATAACACCACCGTGAAAAAAAACATTTAATCTTATTTTCCCACTTAGTAAATCATCATGATTAACAAACGACTTCTCATAAAACATCTGTTGGCTCATAATGATGAGAATAGTTTTTATGATAAAAAACGAAAAATTGATATCAGTCTTAAAGAAGGAAAAGCCAAGTTTTTAAAACATATTTGTGCACTTTCAAACAGCAATCCAAAGAACAACTCCTATATTGTTATTGGGGTTGAGGATGAAGATAATACTATTGTGGGGGTAGATTTTTTTGATGACAGCAAAATACAAAACCTCATCAATGCCTATTTAACAAACCCACCTGTTGTTCAATATGAAAACATCCCATTTCCACATCTACCTGATGGCAAAGTAGTTGGATTAGTAACCATTAGGCCTATTGATAAAATAACCTCACTTAGAAAAAACATTTGGAAATATTATGGCGGTTCTGTTTTTCTTAGAGATGGCAGCATGAGTATGCCAAAAATATTTGATATTGAAATAAAAGATATCAATTCTAAAATTGTTGAAGCCATTGAAAATAATTCGCAAAATAACATAGAACATACCTTAAATGGTGTTTTCGAATTTTTGAATAAACGAAAAGATTACGCACCACAATATAAAGTGTTTAAAGAGTATTTTGTGGTCTGTTGGGCCGGACAAAAAAAAACAGTCCATGATGACGTTTTTTTTTCAAGAGTGGACATTGAACTTATTAATGAACAAGTACGCTTATTTTATTCAACATTAGATGAGGTTTCTATCATTTATGAAGAAGATTATTTTAAAATAATTGAACATGTTAGTTTGGGGTTGCATAACAATTATAAGTATTATCCTTTGGAAGAAACCATTATTCGTTTTGAAAACAATGTCAGTTACTCTATTGAAACCAAGCTTTTATTTGAACCCCCTCAATTTGATAAAAAAACCTTGCATCATATTTATAATAGCAATAATATAATTTTAGAAAAACTTAAAAAAGGAATTAGCCTTACTGAACGAGAAGAATTCGATTTAAAAAATTTACCTGCAACCTATCTCATTTGCTATTTGAATTTATTTCATGAAGCCATTGATAAACTAAATGAAGCACGACCGTTCTTGAAAAATCACAGTGAAGAATTATATGATTTATTTAAAGAATCTGTTAGAATTTTAAGAAAAGTAAAGTATAGTTAGTGAAATTGTTAAAAACTTAATAATAACTTAACCTTAAAATCGCGTTTCAAAACCAATAAACCATGATTTTTGCAGTGCTATTAATCAATTATAAATAACCTTGTCTCTCCCGAATAATCCCGATAGCTATCGGGACGGCATTGAGGCAGGGTTTTTTTTATGCGTTCATTTTAAGTGAATTAACTACCAATCTCAATTCAGCGTAAGTAAACTTCTCGTCAATTTTATTTTTAAGCTCTGTTAAACTTTCAAAAGTGGTTGTTTGCATGATTGATTTAAGCGCTTCATACTTTTCTTCGGGCATTAAATCTGTTATTTTAATGTCTCCCATGGGAATAAAATGAGCTAAATGCCCTTGAATGGTAGTTTCAACAAAACCCCGTTCTTTAGCAATTTCAAAAACAGACAACCCGCTTTTAAACATATCTAGCGAAATTTTTTTAGTGTCTTCTTTAGCCTTTTCTTTTTTAACTTTTACTTTTACAGGAATCGGATTTGGTTCAATGCCATTAGAATCGCAATAATCCTTAATAATATCAAGAATTTCTGATCCGTATTTTTCAATTCTCACTTTTCCCATACCATTTACAGCCAACAATTGTTTATTGGTTACAGGAAGCATTTCACACAAATCATACAACGATTTTTGAGTAAATATCACGTAATGAGGTACATTTTCAACATCGGCAAATGAGGCTCGTAATGTTTTTAGCTGTTCAAACAACACAGGGTGTTCAGTGGTGTCTTTACGCTCTTTTTTAACAGAAGTGGTTTTGGTTTTTTGCAACACCGCCTTGGCACGTAATTCTAAATATTTTAAGCTGCTATAATTATTTTTCAACCCATTTAAGCAATATAATTTAGTTGCTAATTGCACTTCAATGATATCTAATTGCTTATTGATTTCTTTGTCAATTTCTTTATTCTCTGTCGAAAATGTGAGTGTATCAAAAGGTGCTTTTATAAAGTCTGAAGTGTGTTTTAAAAAATATTCCAAAGCTTTTTTTATTCTTTCTTGAATTATCTTACTTTTTTCTGGCTCCAAAATATCAACACATAACGTTTTTAATTGTGCCGAAAAACTGGTGTTTAACTTTAATAATTTGGTAATACCTGCTTCTTTTATGGCAATTAAAGGCTCAATAATGTTCCCTTTTAAACTGTTGGGATTTTTATAATAAATGTCTAGAAGTCTGTTTACGGGTTGCAAAAACGCATAATAATTGAGCAATTCTGCAATTAAATTTAGCTGATATGTTTTTTGTGATTCACTTAAAACAGCTTCATTTGGAGGATTATTTTCAACCGACTCGTTAAACGAAGTGACACGGGTGTCATTAATAATACTGGTTTCACTAATTGGATTTTTTAAAACAATACCTTCAAGTGTTCTGCATCTACTTAAAGCAACATACGTTTGCCCATGAGCAAAAGAAGCCTGCGCATCAATAATGGCTTTGTCAAATGTGAGCCCCTGACTTTTATGAATGGTTATGGCCCATGCCAATCGCAATGGCATTTGCAAAAACGAGCCCGCCACATGTTCCGATATTTCTTTGGTTTCTTGATTTATACTGTAATTAATATTCTCCCAAAGTTCAGGCGTTACCACAATATCAAAACCGTCACCTTGGCATCGCACCGTAATTTCTTCCTTATCTAAATAAATAATCTCACCTATCTTCCCATTAAAATAACGCTTTTCGGGTGTGCTGTCGTTCTTTACAAACATCACTTGCGCGCCTTTTTTTAATTCCAGTTTCTCATGCGTTGGGTATGAATACTCCGGAAATTTACCATCAACCTCAGCCTTATAAAAATAACTTTTGTCCTTAATTTTTTGCAACTCCAAATTATTCATGTCGTTGGCTCTGTTATTATGCGTGGTAAGGGTTATGTAACCATCATTTTTAGCCGAAACAAAATCGGCTATATAGCGTTCATTTAAAAGTGCCGCCGATTCGCTGGTGAGTTTATTGTTCCTGATTTCATTTAGGATTTTAATAAACACCTCATTATCCTGCCTGTAAATATGCTTTAGCTCAATGCTAATGGGGTTGCAACTTTTAAACACGTTGCTGCTAAAAAAATACGGCGTTTCGTAGTATGGTTTCAACAACTCCCACTCATTGTCTTTCACAACGGGCGATAGTTGTTGCAAATCGCCAATCATAAGTACCTGCACGCCACCAAACACTTTGGTTCGGTCTTTATAGCGTTTTAAAACCCGGTCAATGCCATCCAATAAATCTGCACGCACCATACTGATTTCATCAATAATCAGTAAGTCCAGCGACTTTATAATGTCAATTTTGGTTTTACTGAATTTCCTCTGAAACCCCGATTCTTTATTCTGAAACCCTGATTCCTCAGGCAAAACCGGACCAAAAGCCATCTGAAAAAACGAATGAATAGTAACCCCTTTTGCATTAATGGCCGCCACACCCGTTGGTGCTACCACAACCAGTCGCTTAAACGATTTTTGTTTTAAATCATGCAAAAAAGTGGTTTTTCCGGTGCCTGCTTTTCCCGTTAAAAATACATTTCTATCTGTTTTTTCAACAAAATCCCAGGCCAATTCAAGTTCTTGGTTTTTGGGCATTTGGTTTTTTTAAATCAATAATGTAATGAATCACAAATATAGCGAAAAGCTTTAAAATTATTTGGACGTTACCACTCCCGATAGCTATCGGGAGGTCGGGCTATTCGTTACAATCTTTTTAAAATGTCATTGCGTGGAGTGAAGCGACGAAGCAATCTGTTAATTTTTAGTTCTAAACAAAGGTCATTTCACCTAAGTTTAAAAAGGATTTCCACTGCTATCCCTAAGGCGGAAAAGTAGAACTAAAAATTTAAGTTGATTATTTCTGTTATAAAATTTGCTTAACGTTGTTCGCTTTTTAATTCAATTCTTTGTTAGCCAGTTTTTTTTCATTCCAATATGATTTTCCGTTTCCGAATTTTTTTCAAATCCGAGATTTTCATAAAATTTTTGAGCTTTAATATTTATCTTAAAAACTTGTAATCGAATCAGCTTTTTTTCGGAATTAGCTCTTTCAATAATTTTTTCCATAACCGCTTTTCCAATTCCTAAATTCTGAAACTCTTTTTCTATTAGTAAGTTCTCAATAAAGATTTCGTCGAGTGTTTCTTTCAGAACTAAATATCCAACTTCTTTTCGGTTTCGCTCAATTATTTTTGTGTCCGAAGCAGTAAAATTCGTTTCGTGAGTTTTCTTTTGAAACTGTTCGTCCCAACTCCATATTTTTTCCACATACGGTTTAATCGAGTTGCTTTTAATTCGATACGTTATTTCTAAATCCGTGTTTGTTGCGTCTCTTAAATTCAATTGTATGTTCGGTTTTTCTCAAATTGGCTACAATGGTCTTGTATAAGATTAGTTACGTTGTTTAAGCAACTAATTTAGCAAATACAAACCGAATAGAAAATCCGCGAGGATTTTCGGAAGTAGACTTGCACTAGCAATTATTTTTACACGGTGTTGGCAACTGGCTTTTCATCCTAATTTATTGCTCATCCATTTTTCGATAAATTTTGTTGTGGGTTTTTCCACATTGTCGCAAATATATTCTTCATCAAGAAACACACATTTATTTGTTAATTTTTCGATTATATTTCCAATTGCAATATCTATTGAAACTAAAATTTTCACTAAAATGTACCTTCCGTGATTTTCAATTTCTTCAATTTCGGAATAGTCCTGATTGCAAATGTTTTTAAGCTCATTTATTAATTTTGATTCCTTCTCCTTTTCAATTTTATCCTTTGATTTTACTACAAAATAATATCTCAATTTATTTCCTTTACCTCCTAGCTCGGTGGAAATAAACCCTATTGGTTCGTCGAATAAGTTATTTTCCAAATTTAACCTGGCAAATTTTAATACTACATAAGAGAAGTCCAAAATTTCTGATTTTCCACTTTTCATGATTTTCTCTATCTTTCTATAGCTTTTTACGTCCCCAATTTCAGATAAATAAACTAATAGCTCTTTAACCTCTTTTGAAAACTTTAATTCTCTCCATTTATTTTGATTTTGTATAATTTCAGCTTTATTTTTACCTTTTAATTCATTAGCTATTTCATAATACTCATCAATAGCTTTTGTACTAATTTTATTCTCCATTGCCCTGAAATCATTTGGGATTGATTTAAGTAAATTTTCTATTTCAGATTTTTCTTTCTTATTCATTGTTTTTCAAACTGTCTCGACTAACGTCAAATTTTGTTATTGATATTCAGTTAATTATGTTTTTGTCAAATCTATCAATTTTCACCAACATTTAGACTCCTTTTTCTCGTTAGCTCGAGGAATTAATCGGATTCTGATGTGGGGAATATTTGCTAACGTTTATATGGAAAGTTGCGTGTTTGAGTACGAGGATTTTCCGAAGGAAAATCAGATGCAAGCAAACAAAGCAACTCACATTGGGTAAGCTAAAAACAGCAATTTTTTATATACTGTGTTGTGTGCAGTTTTTATTTTAGTCGCTTTTTAATATCCATTCTTTGATGTAGAATTCTAACGATTTCTACAATTTCATTTTCAACTTTTCTATAGAAAATCAGATGAGATTTGATTTTAGTTACTCTATAGTCTTTTCGGGTTTGTTCTGCGGATTTTCCAGTCAGAAAGTTGTCTGCAGTAAATTCAATCTCTCCAATTATCAAGTCGTAATATCTGTCCGCTTGTTCTTTAGACCATTTGTGAAAAGTGTAAATCCAAATATCATTTAAATCTTTAATCGCCTGTTTACTGATTCGATACTTATTTTTACTCATAAGTGTTGGCGATGTAATTCAGTCAGATTTTGTTTAGGGTCAAAATTTTCAACAAATCCGCTTTGCTCACCGATTTCAAGAGCTTTAATCAGTTCTCTTTCTTTTTTTTCTTCACGTTCTAATAATCGCAGAGCTGAACGAATAACCTCGCTGACAGAACTATATCTACCAGATTTTACTTCATCATTTATAAATTCCTCAAAATGATTTCCGATTGATATTGATGTGTTTTTTCCCATTTTACAATATTTTTAATCAAATATACCAAATCTTGGTAACGTAGCCAAATTGCACACAACGTTTATAAGAATAGTGCCGTTTTGTGTGCGAGGATTTTCCGCAGGAAAATCAGAAGCTAGCAAACAAAGAAACTCACATTGGTTAAGCACTAATTTAGCAATTTTTTATATACATCTTTGCTGTAAGTAGTTTTTATTCACACATTGCATTCAAATAAAAACTTAAATTTTGTCCGCCTTTATTCCAACTATCCATTGCCTTTTCTCTGAAATATGCAGTATGAGTTGGTGAACTAGCAGTCGAAATTGAAAAATATTTACTCTTTTCATTTGCTTTTACACTTTCAATCCATTGAATTGTTACTGCAACATCTTCGATTTCTTCATTAAAATAAATTTCATAAGGCTCTAAATCAACGGTAAACCAACCCAGAAAGTTGTCTTTTATTTCGAATACTATATTCTCTTGAACTATCAAATCAGTAGGAAGTCTGTCTTTAATTTTATAAAAGTTTACCCTAAACTTTAAAGATTTGAAGTCATTTGAAGTTATATTAAAATTCAAATCTTTGATATGGCAATTCTGTCTCATTTTAAATTTCATTCCTCTTTCTTTACTCAATCGGTCGTCAACATCTTTTTCATAATATGAGTAAAAATTCGAGTGCATCAATCCGAGTCCTTTTGATGTCCTTCCAATTTTTTTAGATTTTAGATTTATTTTTTTTGAACTCACAACTACTTCATCTAATTCCATATTTTTGGGTTGAAGTAAAATCGGTTTTTTTACTTTAGTTAGTTCCGACACCAAATGTTTTTCGGTTTTAAAACCAATGTATGAAAAAATAATAGTGTCTTTTGAAGTCACTTTGTCGTTTAATGAAAGATTGAATAAACCATTGTTGTTGGAAACGGTTCCAACAGTTTTGTTTTTAATCCCAATATTGACATAAGCAAGAGGTTCATTATTTTCGAAATTCAAAACTTTTCCAGATATTGTTTTTTCTTGAGAGTGAACAATTAAATTTATAAATATGGATATTATTGATAAGGAAAATTTCATAATGGGCGTTGATTTTTTGTTTAGTTACCAATACTAAAAAATAAAAAAATAAATTTCAGTTAAGAATTTAATAATTGGGGAAATCTTAAGATTCAGATGTTGAATTTGTCGTTTTCGAGGCAGTTCTTAAATTGCTTACAACTCGTTATATATAAACTAATATACTTATTTTCCCTACTTATTTGTAAAGTAATAGGAGTTTTTGTTCCGTTTTTTTAAATCAGATGGCACTATGGTGTGTAATCAACACTTACCTCATCCAATTCATAAACTCCATCAAAAGAATCTTGTCCGCTTCCGGTGTATTTAAACGCAATATATATGGTTCCGGTAGCACATGTTAAATCAACGTTTCCAGAATTAAACCAGGGCACAAAAGAATCGGTATCTTTTACCACATAAGCTGCTGATAATACGCCCCAAGTGGCCGATTTAATATTTGCTTCAGTCCCATCCCAATCTAAAGAATACAACACCTCCAGAAAACTACTATCGGCTAAACTGTTTGAAGTTTTAAACCTGAGCGTCATACCATTTTTGCCCGTTAAATCAATGGCTGGGGTAATTAACCAGGTGATATTACTAGCATCACCAGAACTTGCCGACTGCACTCTTGCAGATCTTCCCAACGATGCATTGGATGATGTTGATGAAAACCCTTCCCATCCTTCGGTTCCTGCTTCAATATAATTGGTCCAACCATTACCTGTAATTAATTTATTATTGGCTTGTGATTCAAAATCTTCATAAAACAAATTGGTGGTGCCATAGGATGCCGCTAATCCACAATTCAATTCCAACGGGTCGCAACGTTGTGTATTGTCAAAATTAATATCTGAAGTACTGTTGATTATAAATACATTAAAATCATCCCCAAAATCCCTGCTAAAAATACCTTTAACAGTGCCATTCCCTTGTGGAACGGGCAGCGATTTAAAATCAGCAAACGTACTGGTTTGCAATAAAATGGAAACTCCCAAATCGCAGCTTTCTAAAATTCGAAATCCATCAAACTCATCGATGCCTTCCCCTGCATAAGTGGATGCCAAATCAAATCGATTGACTTGCATATTATTTAATTGAATGAGTGTGTTTTCATCTGTACCTGTTAAATCCTGAATATTAGCAACTTTAGGAGTTAGTGTTACTACCTCAGTGCTTCTTATGATAATATCGCGATATTCAGACGCCTGAATTTGCTTTACATTGTTTGAATCTCCTTTACCAATGGCTATAACCCCATTGGACAAACCAATGGTTAACCCATTCATTTTTATATATACTTTCCTGCCAATTTCAAAGGTGTTATAAAGGCTACTGGCATTTACTTCTACTTTTAATCCTAATCGCGGATCATTATCGGGGTTGCTGTCATCCATTTTATTTTGAATGATCAGTTCTTCAAAAAAGTTACCACCTTTATCGCTCGAAATAACGTAGCCTTCAATATATAAATCTTGTTCGTCTCTAATTAGAACCGTGGCATTTCCACCACTAACTGCTTGTTCATAACGTTCAACAATGGCTTTAAACGTTGTAATATTACTGGCTGGAATATTAGGTTCTTTAATGGACGTATCTGGAACAGCATAATCATCGTCTTGCACACATGCCGTAAAGCTGATCGCGATAATTACACCAATTAAAACTTTATTGAGTTTACTCATAATACCGTTAATTTAAAATCTATAATTCACATTTACAAAATATGTAGCACCACGACCGTACCAATATTTTGAACCAAAAACAGGTTTGTTCAATGCTTTATCATCTCTTAATTCTCTGAAATTAGCATTTCTGGATTGCTCAAATCCGCCTGTTTTATAAACTTCATCTAAAAGATTATTCACGCTTACAAACAAACCAATGTACTTTCCCCCAATGCGCCACGATTTACCACCTGTCAGGTTCACAACCATATAATTATCAAAGGCTTCTTGTTTTAATAATTCCTTAGCAAGCACTTCATCATAATCATTAAAGGGCAAACCATCAACATCTGTATTAAAGTTTGAACTTCTGGTTAACGGGCTAATATCAATATAGGTGTTACTAAATAAGTTGGCTGTTGCACCAAACCACCAATAATCTGGGTCTCTGTATTCAAAACCAACAGAATAAGCTGTTTGCGGGCCCGCAGCCAGTTTATAGTTTTTTAGATTGGTTTTTCCTAAATACACATTGGTAAAATCTTCGGATGACAAATATAAATCTGGATTGTTATTGTACGTAAATTGCCCCATGGCTAAAGCTCCTTTCAATTTAATGTCTGTGGTTACTTGTGCTTCTATCCCTAATTCTGAACCAAAATATATCTTTTCAATTCCTTGAAGAATTTCTTGTACAAAATTAGCTTGTTCATTAAAACCGTTTTCAGCAAAAGCATTGATGGCACCTATTCCGTCAGCAAAGAAAAATGAGATGTCGTTGGCGTCTTTAATTTGAGTATAATAGCCCGTAAGTTTAGCTTTTACTATAGACGACCTAAAAATATAACTGGCATCGATACTGCTAATTTTTTCTTCGGAAATATTTGGAACTATATTGTGATTTTCTCTTGAATTTGAATACGTATTTTTAATAGAAGGTGCTTTTGAAATATACCCAATGTTAACATCTAAAACATGTTTCCCCGAAATTTTATAGGTTGCGCCTGCTTTGGCACCAAAACCTAGAAAGTTCATTTTTTTGCCTTTACCAAATGATTCACTTCCTGGAAACGAGCCATTTTCAAAAATACCATCACGCTGATAACTGGTGTTGGTTACGCTTATTGCTGTATAAAAATCTGTTTTATTGTATTTAAATTGCGTTTGTGCATACCCGCTTAAAACTTCGGCATTAAGCTTGTAATCGTATTTAAAAGTATCGCCCACACCAACAATTCTATTCGGATTTAGCAAGTCGTTTTGAATGGCTGCTGGGTTATTTACAAAATCGTTGGCATAGCCATCCACATCCAAATATCCTGTGGCACCCAGTAAATCAAAAACCTTGGCATAGTTTTCAGAATTCAAAGATTTATAATTTATGGCAGCGTTGAATATGATGTTATCGCTTATTTGAGAATTTAGGGTTGAATTAAACGTTAATTGTTTATCATCTACTCTATCTTCATACAAGGCATATATGGCATTACCTCCTTGTATGGTATTGCTGTTATTTGCACTGTATAAATCATTCCAATTTATTTGCCCATTGTTTAAAAATTCCTGTTGCGCGGTATATGCAAAACCTAAATCGTTGGGGAAATTGCGTTCAAAATAACTTGGCAATTTTTGATAATAGGTAGCACTGGGATTGGACCCACCGCCTTCCGGGAAACCATTTACTAAATCGGTGCCATTATAATCTAAACGACTATTTCCCTGTTTCCCGAATTGATAGGCAACGGTATTGGTTAAAGATGTTTTTTTGGAAATATCCCAATAATGACTTAAAATCAAAATAGGTTCATCTACCTCTTTTATTCTCGAATTACGTTTCTTGCCATCTTGCCATCCCCAATATTCATTATACTTAATGCCTTTTAAATCGTAAACTTCCTGAGTATTTGGTGACGATTTCCCGCGTTTATTTGGGGTGTAAATACCCGTGAAATTTACACTATGTTTGTTATTAATTTTCTTTTCTGCGGAAGCAAAGAATGAATTCGAATCGTAAAGAGTGGCATCTTGATAGCCCTCATCTCCCCATCGTCTGCCTAACGAAATGGCATATGCCCAATTGTTTTTTAACAACCCCGACGCATAGGTTGCCATGAATCGGTTTGTATAGCTTCTATTGGATGCTGAATAGGTAATTCTTCCACCGCTTTTGTATTGGGATGCTCTTGTATTCATATTAGTGGAGCCTAAAATGCCCCCAAAATTATAATTGGAAGGTGTTAATCCCGACGTTAATTCCTGGTTTCGTAACACATCATTGATGCCGCCCCAATTACTCCATTGTGGTCGTCCATTAAACAGTTTGTTCATCTCAATACCGTTAATCAACACAGAACCATTATCGGAATCCAATCCTCTTAATCTAAAAAAAGAGGGGCTAAACTCAAAAGCCACGGTCCGCTGAAAAATATCTAATGAGGATTGTAATAACCCTGAAATATTGCCTAATCCGCTTTCATCATTATCAAGTTCATCGTCGGATAATGTTATGGTGAACAAATCCTGGGAACTTGAAACATCCAATTCCAAAGTCATATCCGAAATATCAACAGTTTTAAATTCATTGACAATAATGGGATATCTTTTGGTAATAAATCCTTCCTTCGAAATTCTTAAAATTTGTTCTCCTAATGGCACATCTTCATTAAATAAAAATTCTCCTTTAGTATTAGTTTCGGTTGATTGATTGGTTTCTTCAATGGTGATGAGAACCTTGGTTATAGGCTCAAAAGTAACACCATTTTTTACACTCCCTTTAATAATGGTTTGTTGCCCCTTCATACTTAAAATGGAAAAAATTCCGAAGAAAAAAAACAATCCCTTTTTAATAATCCCCATTTAAATAATTTAATTTATTGATGCCCTATTTATGGTTTAAAAAACTAATTTACATTTTTTATAATTAATATTTATTTTTGGTTTAACTTTTGCAATGAAATGGATAATAACCATATGATCTTATTAATGAACTACTTGAAATTTTTAATCTTAGCGCTATTTTCATCTACCCTATTAAACATACAAGCGCAAGAAAAAAAATCATATAAAATACAAACAGTTGCTTTTTATAATTTGGAAAATTTATTTGATACTATAAATGACCCAACCAAATTTGATGAAGCCAGCCCTATGATGGAACTAAAAACCAATCGTTCTAAAGTCTATAAAAAGAAAGTTCATAATATGGCACGTGTTATTGCCGATATTGGTTTTAAAGACACTCAGAATTCACCAGCAATTATTGGGGTTTCTGAAGTTGAAAACAGAGACGTATTGGAAGATCTTGTAAATGATTCGTTGTTGATTTCTAGAGACTATGGCATTATTCATTATTCGTCACCAGATGTTCGTGGCATTGATGTGGCCATGCTATATCAAAAAAAACTATTTACGCCTATTTCAACCAGTAGTCATGAATTAAAAATTTACGATGATCTTACTAGTAAACGTGTTTATACACGGGATCAATTATTAGTTAGTGGTAATTTAGATGGAGACCTTATTCATGTTATTGTAAACCACTGGCCATCTAGAAGTGGCGGGGAAGCCCGGAGTAGGCCCAAACGTGTTGCAGCAGCAAAATTAACAAAGCATTTGGTAGATTCACTTCAAGTAATAGACCCATATGCAAAGATATTTATAATGGGTGATTTGAATGATGATCCGACTAACGAAAGCGTGAAAGATGTTTTAAAAACACAAAAAAATAAAAACAACGTTAGTTTTAAGGACGTTTATAATCCGTTTGAGACTTTTTTTAAAAACGGGTTAGGCACCACGGCATACAGAGATGCGTGGAGTTTATTTGATCAGATTATGATTTCCAAACCTCTATTGGAAAAGGATTTTTCTTCCTATAGATTTTATAAAGCAGGGATTTTTAATGAAAATTATTTAACTCAAAAAAGTGGACAATATAAAGGATATCCATATAGAAGTTGGGGCTATGGTGGTTTTACCGATGGCTATAGTGATCACTTCCCTGTTTATATGTATGTAATAAAAGAAGTTGAAAATTAATCAAATACAAAAGGTTGTCTGAAAAGTAAACTACAAAGTCATATTGATCTTGTCGAAATACATCAACTTATTGGAAATCAGCAATAGGTTTTCGACAAGCTTAACCTGACAAATGAAAAACAAATCCTTTTCAGACGACCTTTTGTATCTAATTTGGCCAAACCGACCAAGGAATTCTTGATAAAAACAATACCAAAGCAATGCTATAGAAAATAGCTATTATTTTTAATTTTGATGGTGACGTTAGCTTCTTTTTGTGTTTGGAATAACCAATGGTTATTAAAGTAAGCGCAATAATATTTACCAAAGGATGTTCAACCAAATACAATCTTGCCAATGGGTCTTTCATAACCTTTCCCCCTAACTCACTCCATAATTCAAACCTAGGGGATACAAAATATAATATCAATCCAATTAATAATTGAATATGTGATACTATTAAGGTAAATAATGATATTCTAAAATCTTTGGCGGTGTATTCTTTATCACCAAATACTTTAATCAAAGTATTTACAACGGCAATAATTAAAATTAGAAGCACTAGGTAAGCCCAATAAGAGTGAAGATTTTTTACAGTATCGTACATGAAATATTTATTTTAATTTAATTGAGTTACAAATGTAGTAATTAAATAAATACGCACTGATTTAAATTATTACCTAACGGTTATAAATAAAAAACCGCTTCTCCCGATAGTTATCGGGATGAAGCGGTTTAAAGTTTATTGTATCAGCGAAATATTAAAAGCTATATCTTAATCCTGCCTGCATTTGCCATCTAGATGACTGTAATCCGGAATCATCTACAATATTTGTTGTAGAAGCAGATCGTGGATCGTAAGTAAATGATGGTGTAGTTCCGTCTGACTGAAACCCTTCAAACCTAAGTAACTGTACTTGGTTAAAGTTTGTAAATGTTCTTACTCCCCAATCTTTATTAATCAGGTTAGTAAAGTTAAATATGTCAAGTGTAAACTCAAGTTTGTGTACTTTATTACCAATATTCAGCCCAAACTCTTGAGCAAATTTTAAGTCCACAATATGGGTCCAATCAGATCTATCGGCATTCCTTTCGGCAAATTGGCCTCTTCTGCTGCTCAAATATGTGTCACCCTCGATAAAAGCATTTAAGGAAGCCCATTGCTCTGAGGCGGTTAACGTAGATGAATCTACAAGTAAAGCTTCAGCTTCATTGGCTGGCACATAAATCAATGCGGAATTGGATCCTGTATCAGATAATAATCCGCTTCCTGTATAAACATAACTAAATGGAGAGCCTTCTGCGCCTTCATAAAACAAGCCTAATCTTGTTTTGATGTTGTTGGTCCATTTGTATTCTAAAGTAACATTTGATATAATTCTACTTCCTGGTGAAAAATCTGAAATTGTTAAATCAGGCCTGTTAGACCCATTTACAGATTCTAAATTTCTCCATTGAGAACTGTTTTGTGAACTTGTACCATCAAGTATTCCGTCTGCTTTACCATAAGAATATGTTGCAGAGGTTCTAATATCCCATTTATCAGTTATCACATTTTTAGACAAGGTACCACTTATGTTGTACGAGCTGCCTTCACCTGTGTTATATCCTAAATAAATATCGCTATACGTGTTGTCAACTTTAGCAAAACCATAATTTGGACGGGAACCGGCCCCTGTTGTTGTAAATTGAGGTCCAACCAGGTTTATGTTTTCATACGCCAATGCCGTGATATTGTCATTCCAAATAAAATCTGCCGAAAACACAAATCCTCCCGGTAATTTTTGGTCTATCGCTATATTTGTTTTAAACACTTGTGGTAATTTAAAATCTTTAGCGAATAAATCTATTTGACCACCAATACTTCCGCTTCCTGGAGCTGGACTTGCGAATTGGCTAAGAGGATCTGAATTAAAGAAAGGAGTAGTTCCGCCAGTAACTTGAATATACCCTGTACTAATGCCGTTATTATTATATGTAGCCCCTGGCCATACTAAAGGAATTCTTGAGGTGAATACACCAAAACCACCTCTAATTTGAGTCTCTTTATTGTTTTTTACATCCCAGTTAAACCCAATTCTAGGAGAAATATGTGCATTAGGGTTTATGGGTTGTCCTACTCTTGCGCCCCTTAAATCTTTACCAGCAGCTTCTAGCAAAGCAACACTTCTTGTGTTAAAATCGTCATTTCCCAAGCCTTCAGACCAATACGGAATATCTACCCTAAGACCCGCTGTTAATTTAAAATTATCTGATATGTTAACTTCATCTTGAACATATAGCCCTAACTGGAAAATATTAAAATCTGCAGCTCCTTGAGAATCATCCCCAAAACCGCCAAGTAAAGAATATCCGTAACGGTATCTGTTTGGACGCTCATCATTTAAGAAATCAGTCAAATTATTGAATCTGTAATCACCGAAATTTTGTCTGAAAAACACATTGTATGCTGAAGAAAATTCGTTGTTGGTTCCTATCGTAATGGTATGTCTGCCCGAATAAATCTCAAAATTATCAATAATTGACAGCACTTTTTGTTCCAATAAGTTAGAAGTTGAAAAAGGTTCTGACCCAAAAAATATAGATGTTCCGGCAGCTCCCTGAATTTCAACCGAAGGAAATGCACTTCCCTGTGGCCCTCTATCGTCATTTACCGTTGTATAACCAACGATTAAGTTATTAGAGAATTTTTCGCCAATTTTGGAGTTTAACTCCAATGCCGTTGAATTGGTTATGGATTCAAAATTAATGGCCCTGTTTGAAAAACTTATGGCTCCTGTGTTAGATGAAGGTGCGTCAAGCTGTACCGCCTTAACATAACTATGTTTTAATGACAATTTATTATTGTCATTGATATTCCAATCTATTTTTGCAATCAGTTTATCGCTTACTAATGATGAGGTATTATTAGCATATCCACCGGCATCATAATTATAGGTGGTTAATAAATAATCTGAAAGTGTTTGTATGTCTGTCGCTCTTTCATTCCCTCTAAATGTTGTAACATCAAAAGGTTGAGGCGTTTCATTATCCTGTCTTTCATAGTTAACAAAGTAAAACAATTTATCTTTTACAATATTTCCGCCAACTCTAACACCGTAGGTTTTAGCTGTAAAATCAGCAAGTTTTTTCCTTTCACCATCATCACCAATAAGCCCTATGGGGGTTTTTCCAGCCATATCCTGGTTTCTTAAATACCCGTAAACAGATCCTTCGGTGGTATTTGTTCCAGATTTTGTGATGGCATTGATACTACCACCGGCAAAACCGCCCTGTCTTACATCAAACGGTGCTACATTTATTTGAAACGATTCTATGGCATCTAACGATATTGGACTAACACCGGTTTGACCGCCGTTAGTTCCGTTTCCTGCTAAACCAAACACATCGTTATTAACGGCTCCATCAATATAAATGGCATTGTATCTATTATTTTGACCCGCTATTGAAATAACATCATCTCCAGTTACTTTTGCTTGTGGTGTTAATCTGGCAAAGTCTGCAATATTTCTAGCAATAGTTGGCAGGGAAGTAACTTGTCTTTGAGAAACACGTGTTTCAGCACCCGTTTTTCCCGAATCAAATATTGCATCTCCTATTACAGTAATTACTATTTCATCTAAAACGTTAGCATCTTCAGAAAGCTTTACCGCTATTCTTTTAGATTCCCCTAACTGTAAATAAAAATTTTCAAGTTTGAAATCTTGATAACCAACAAAAGAAACAGTAATGGTGTAAGGCCCACCTGTTCTCATATTTGACATTCTATAGTACCCATCAAAATCTGAAGCGGCCCCATAAGTCGTTCCTGATGATGTATGTACTGCAAGCACATTTGCTCCTGGTAAAGGTTGATCGTTAGAATCTAAGACCTGCCCATTAATGGATGCTGTTGTAACACCTTGAGCCATCGCTGCAAATGAAAACAGCATTAGCATTGTTACTAATAAAAATTGAGTAGTTTTTTTCATAATTTTAATTAAATATTTAAATTACTTGAATTAGTCAAACAAAAATAAGTATAATAATTCAGTTTTTGTTAACTTATTATTAACAAATTTGAAAGAAATTAACAATGGAGAGGCCTTTTTTTGGGCTAAAAAATAGAATCAGAATTTATTTTGTAGTCAATAAAACCTAAGTTAAATTATTATAATATTCTAAAAGATTGCTTGTTGAAGAATCATGTTTTGCAATTGCTGTGGTATGAAATTCTTTTAAAATTTTACTTGCTAGTTGCTTCCCTAGTTCCACTCCAAACTGGTCATAGCTAAAAATATTCCAAATAACGCCTTGAACAAATATTTTATGTTCATACATGGCTATCAATTTCCCTAAACTTTCGGGCGTTAATTTGTTAATAAAAATAGTGTTTGTTGGTTTATTCCCTTTAAATACTTTAAAAGGTGCCAATTTAGCATTTGCTCCTTCTGCTTTAACTTCTTCTGCCGTCTTACCGTTTAAAAGAGCTTCTGTTTGCGCTAAAAAATTGGAAATAAGTTTATCTTGGTGATCTTGATTTCCATGTAACGATTTTGTAAACCCTATAAAATCAGCAGGGATTAATTTGGTGCCTTGATGTATTAACTGAAAAAAAGCATGTTGTGAATTGGTTCCTGGTTCTCCCCAAATAATAGTGCCGGTTTGATAGTCAATAGGGTCGCCATTTCTGTCAACGCTTTTTCCATTGCTTTCCATAATACCTTGTTGCAAATAGGTTGCAAACTGATTCAGATACTGAGAATATGGAATAATAGCTTCACTTTCTGCTTTAAAAAAATTATTATACCAAACGCTTATAAGGGCTAAAATCACAGGGATATTGCTCTTAAAATCTTCATTTTTAAAATGAGTATCCATTTTATGAGCTCCTTGCAACAAGCTATTAAAATTGTTATACCCAACAGCCAAACTAATTGATAATCCTACGGCACTCCAAAGTGAAAAACGACCGCCCACCCAATCCCACATTGGGAAAATATTAGCTTCATCTATCCCAAAATTCTTTACGGTTTCAATATTTGTTGAAACTGCCACAAAGTGTTTTGCGATAGCATCTTTAGGAGCTGATTTTAAAAACCATGCTTTAAGAGTATTGGCATTTGAAAGCGTTTCTTGTGTGGTAAAAGTTTTTGAAACTATCACAAACAAGGTGGTTTCCGGGTTTAACTTTTTAATAACTTCATTCACATGATCACCATCAACATTGCTCACAAAATGAGTTGTTAAATGGTTTTTATAAAATTGCAAGGCTTCAACAACCATGGCAGGACCTAGGTCTGAGCCCCCAATACCAATATTTACAATATGAGTAAAAGGCTTGCCGGTAAATCCTTTTTTATTCCCGCTTACAACCTCATTAGTAAAGGTTTCAATTTGTTTTTTAACCTCAAATATCTCAGGCATCACATTAACGCCATCAACTTTAAATGTAGCCGTTTTTGGTGCACGCAAAGCAGTATGTAACACCGCTCTTCCTTCTGTTTGGTTAATGATTTCCCCAGAAAACTGACAAGCTATGGCCTCTTTTAACTTTACTTCTTCGGCTAATTCAAGAAGGTATTTTAAGGTTTCTTCAGTGATTCTATTTTTTGAAAAATCCACATAAAAATCATCCCATTTCATAGTGAACTTATTTGCCCGTTCTTTATCATTTGCAAATAAGTCTTTCATATGAACATCTTTAACAGCTTCAAAATGCGCTTTAAGTTGTTTCCATGACTTGGTTGTTGTTGGGTTTATGCTTGGAAATGCCATTATTTTATTCGTGAAATTAAGTTATTTGATAAAGGTTTTTTCGTTTTTTCCTTTTTAAACGAAATGTTGTCAAGTTGTGCTTTTACAGGTTTTATAAAATCAAAATATTTTGCTTTTAGTTTTTCTGAAATAGGTTCTGCTTCTGGCAATTTTTCTCTTAAAGGATCGACTTGCTTTCCGTTTTTCCAGAAACGATAACATACATGTGGCCCACCCGTATTTCCTGTCATACCAACCCAACCAATAACACTTCCTTGTTTTACAAATTGCCCAACTTTAACATTTTGTTTCTTCATATGAAGATATTGAGTTTCATAAGTAGAATTATGCCTTATCTTCACATAATTTCCGTTACCTCGATTATATGCAGATTTGATTACAGTTCCATTGGCTGTTGCCATAATAGGAGTTCCTATTGGAGCAGCAAAATCAGTTCCTTTATGTGGTTTTATTCTATTTCCATAGAAAGCTATTCTCCTTTTCAAATTATATCTTGATGATATTCTACTAAACTGCACTGGCATTTTTAAAAACGCACGGCGCAAGTTTTTGGCTTCTCCATCAAAATAATCTGAAAATTTTCTGACCGTATCTGTTTCAAATTTAAAAGCATAAAAGGGTTCTTTATTATACTCCATATAAGCTGCTTTTACATTTTGAATTCCCGCATAAATAGTGTCATCAATATATTTATCTGTATAAATCACTTTAAATCTATCTCCTTTTTGAAGACGCCTAAAATCTATAGTCCAGGCATATATTTCATCCGCCATTTTATAGGCTAATAACACACTTAAGCCTTGGTCTGAAAAAGCATCCGATATATTGGTAGTGACCACGCCAGTCGCCGTTTTTTCTACATATTTTATAGGTTTTCGGCTTGTATAGGCATGTATGGAGTCTTGTAAATTTATGACTACATACTCTTCAATATTTGGCTGATAAATAAAACATTTTGGAGTTTCCAGGGAATCTTTAGAGCATAATAATGTATATGGTTTCCCTATTTGAAGTTTACGTATATCAAAGGTGTCTTTAGCCGTTTGAACAATATTGTAAATTTTAGGATAGCCAATACTGTTCCGTTCTAAAATGGACCCAAAACTATCTCCTCTTTTTATGGTGTCACGTTTAACAACATAATCGTTTAAATTAAAACCAAATTCGTAAACGTCCGGCTCTGGTGCAGGCTCAATTATAGCTAAATCTTCCTCTTTAACAAATTGTGGTTTCTCTTTACAAGCGACAAAAAACATTGCGGCAGCCAATACTATTACATATCTGTTCCCCATTCTTGTATTTCTTTTTTGGTCCATAAATCTGGAAAAAATATTCGTTTTTGATATTTTGGATGCATGTATTTTACCCATTCACTTCCTCCTGTTGCTTCAGTGGTTTTGCCACCAATGTTTAAATAATGATTTGCTGTATTGTAATGTGCCATGACCCATTTTATATTAACGGTATAGTCATAATGGCGCATGGCATTTATTAACTCTTTGTCATCTTTTATTTCTTGTGGCAGCGCTTTAAATTTTGTCCACAAATTATGTGTATTATAAAACTGCGTAAATCTAATAAATTCCTCTTTATATTTTTCTTCAAATACTGTTAATGTGTAATTTTTTTTACCTGTTTTATAATCTTTTCCTGCGGCTTGCCAATACAGATGCTCAAAAGCATTTTCATAAGATGAATTTCTATCAATAGTTTCTCTAAATCTGTTATCAATTAAATTGATTAACTCAGTTGAGGCAAATTCAATTTTTCTGTATTGAGCACTTTGAAATCCGCTGGCTGGTGTTAAAGTCTTTCTAAATTTATTGTATTGGTCAACATCCATCCCATCTTTCATAATGGTAAACGATGATGTCAACATATCAAAATACCGACTAATCCTCATCAATTTTGATGAAAATAAAACAGCATCAACCGCATTGGTTTTTGCTACTTGTTCAATTTCGCCTAGAATCATTTTAAATAATAATTCATTGATTTGATGGTACATAATAAATACCATCTCATCTGGTAAGGTAGTGCGTTGTATTTGTAAATTCAATAAGGCATCGGTTTGTATATAATCCCAATAATTTATTGGTTTACTATACAATAACCCTTCTAGATGAACATCTACATCCTGTCCTATTTTTTGGTATTTTCCCTTGAGTTGGTCGGTTAGTTTTGTTTTCAATATATTTTAATTATCAACAACTATTTTAAAAGAATGTTTTAAGCCTTTAAACGCTTCAAGGTCAGCTCTTAATGAGCCAACGGCTAAGTCAGCTTTAATGCGTAAAGGTACTTTATTTTTATCTTTTGAAACCCAAAGTGTTAAACTTTCTTTTTCTTTAAAAACACGTCCGGCCATCACATACGGTCTGAATTTTAAGGATTCTATATCTCCAAAATCTGTACTGATGGTCTCTTCACCAAGATATTGCAACTTAAATCCATAGGTTTCTTCATCAAAAAACATATCTACCTTTACTTCATCTCCTATCTTTAAATTTTTAAGGTCTAATCTATCACGTAAATAATAGTAAGTTGAGACCATATCCTGAATGTTTGGAGAGGTATCAAAAACTTTTTTTACCTTATGTTTTTTGTCATTGACATACACTTTGTTCTGAGCTTGATCAAAATCAATTTCCAAATCCTTTGTGTGTCCACCCTCATCTATATTTCTTATGAACTTATATGGTATCAAAGTATTGGTGTCAAAATAACTTTCATATTGGTCCTTCACTTTAAAAAACCATTTTATGAGTCCGGAAGTCCAGCCTTTACCAATAACATGATACACATTTTTGCCATCTAATTTTGTTTCCTTCACTGAAAGTGTTGCGCTTCCTGCCTTTAAAAAGCCGCTATAACTCATTTTGAATTTAAGCCATTCACCATCACCAAATGATGATTCATTTTGGGCAACTGAAAATTGCACCGTTAATATGGTGATAAGAATAAGTAGTTTTTTAATCATATGCTATATGTAATTGTAATGTAACTCTAGGATATACATTTTATTGTTAATAATGTATAAATTACAATTACTGTTCCAAAAGTATTAAAACAATAAAACTCCATCAAAGATTAATGATGAAGTTTTTATGATTTTATATTAAATCTTTTTATTAAAGTGTTCCTCTATTGGCTTGTTCTCGTTCGATAGATTCAAAAAGCGCTTTAAAATTTCCAGCCCCAAAACCTTTCGCTCCCATGCGTTGAATAATTTCAAAAAACAAGGTTGGCCTGTCTTCCACGGGTTTTGTAAAAATTTGGAGTAAATATCCTTCTTCATCTGCATCCACCATAATTGATAATTTTTGCAGCTCTGTCATGTCTTCTTTCATCATCTTTTTGTGTTCCCCCAATCTGCGCGGAATATCATCATAATAAGATTGTGGTGGTGGCGGTAAAAACTCAACACCTCTTGATTTTAATTGGGCGACGGTACTAATAATATCATCTGTAGCCATGGCTAAATGTTGCACACCCGGACCCTCGTAAAAATCTAAATACTCTTCTATCTGAGAACGTTTTTTTCCTTTTGCAGGTTCATTAATAGGGAATTTTATGCGTCCGTTGCCATTACTCATAACCTTACTCATTAAAGCCGAATATTCTGTATGGATTTGTTTGTCATCAAAAGACAGGAAATTTTCAAAACCCATGACCTCTTCATACCATTTTACCCAGGTATTCATTTCGCCCCAACCTACATTACCAACCATATGGTCAATAAACTTAAACCCCACGGGTGTTGGGTTGTATTCTGATTTCCAAGGTTTAAATCCTGGTAAAAATGTGCCTTTATAATTTTTACGTTCTACAAACATATGCACGGTTTCACCATAAGTATATATGCCTGCACGAACTACTTCACCATGTTCATCTGTTTCAACATGGGGTTCCATATAAGATTTTGCGCCTCTTTTTATGGTTTCTTCATAAGCCTTTCTGGCATCTTCCACCCAAAGAGCCACTACTTTTACGCCATCTCCATGTTTTGCCAAGTGGTTGTTTATTGGTGATTTACTATTTAAAGGCGTTGTTAATACCAATCTGATTTTATCTTGTTTTAATACATAACTCACAGAGTCTTTTGATCCTGTTTCTAAACCTTTATAAGCACAAGATTGAAAGCCAAATGCCGTTTTGTAAAAATGCGCCGATTGTTTGGCATTGCCTACGTAAAACTCTACATAGTCTGTTCCTAAAAGGGGTAAAAAGTCTTTTGCTCCTTTGAATATTTTTTCTAAACCGTAGTTTACTGATTTTATGTCCTTACTCATGATAAGCCCCTCTTAATCTTCCCAAAGGGGAGAAACTCAACTCGGGTAATTGAGTGTTTTATTTTGATTTAGCTATTAGCTAGCAAATATGTTAGCCCTGATTGAGGCATTTGTTGGAGCTCCTCGCAGAGAGCCCTTCGACTCCGATCAGGATAAACTTTTGCCGAAAGCAGGAAATAGCTTCTAAAAATTATTTTAATGAACGTTTATAAAAGTCCCCTTTGCGGATTTAGGGGCTTAACCAAGATTTATAATAATCTTCATCAGCTATTTTCATGGCTTCTTCAGTAACCATTAAAGGTTTAAACGTATCAACCATAACAGCCAACTCATCTGTTTTTGTTTTACCTATGCTCCGTTCTGCGGCTCCTGGATGCGGACCATGTGGTATGCCAGCTGGATGCAATGAAATATGCCCTTCTTTTATATCATTTCTACTCATAAAGTCGCCATCAACATAATATAAAACCTCATCACTATCAATGTTGCTGTGGTTGTATGGCGCTGGGATGGATTGTGGGTGATAATCATATAACCGTGGCACAAAACTACACACCACAAAAGCATCAGTTTCAAAGGTTTGATGTACTGGAGGTGGTTGATGGATTCGACCAGTTATAGGTTCAAAATCGTGAATTGAAAAGGCATATGGATAATTGTAGCCGTCATACCCAACCACATCAAAAGGATGCGATGCATAAACCATTTCTATAATATCACCTTGCTTTTTTACTTTTATTAAAAAATCACCGGTTTCATTATAAGTTTCCAACTCTTTTGGTCTGCGGATATCGCGTTCACAATATGGTGCATGTTCTAATAATTGCCCAAACCAATTTCTATACCGTTTTGGCGTGTAAATGGGTCGGTGGGATTCTACAATAAACAGTCTGTTATCTTGTGTATCAAAATCTATTTTATAAATAATCCCTCTTGGAATTAAAAGATAATCGCCATATTTGAAATCGAGGTTCCCTAAGTGTGTTCTTAATTTCCCGGTTCCTTTATGGATGAAAATAAGTTCGTCAGCATCCGTATTTTTATAAAAATAATCTTTAGTGGATTGTTTTGGTGCAGCCAATATGATGGAGCAATCACTATTTGTAAGTAGGGTTTTTCGGCCTTTTAAATAATCGTTTTCCGGCTTTACTTGAAACCCAATAAATCGATATGACTTTAAATTGTTGGCTTTTGCGATTTTTGGCGCCACACTGTATTGCTTTTTAATTTCTTTAACCTGTGTTGGTCGCTGTTCGTGATAACTATTTGTTGACATCCCATCAAACCCAATAGTGCCAAATAATTGTTCATAATACAAGCTGCCATCCGATTTCCTGAATTGTGTATGGCGCTTATGCGGAATGTTTCCTAATTTATGATAAAAAGGCATACTTTAGATATTAAAAGTTAGATAGTAAAAATAAAAAGTTGAAATCTTAAATTTCAATCAACTATAAAGATACAATAAAGTAGGCTCATTCAGGATTTCTCTTAATGAGATAGTGTAGAAATTGTAATAAATTTTGCCAAAATATTTTCATACCGTAACAAATTACGTAAAAATTTACTAATTAGGGTTTCCTCAGAAAGTCAAAATTGGAAATTATTCAATTCGGCAAATTTAACCAGATTTGTGATAAAGAGGATTGTGGCGATCCAAGAGTGTGAAGTATCGCTGAGCTTGGCCTTAATATT